>Ga0268262_10002259_pt1 | contig 22571 bp, 18 predicted proteins | sample TergutNc150P3_FD_190354 | JGI IMG/M metagenome (GOLD analysis project Ga0268262, IMG submission 190354) | Nasutitermes corniger P3 segment gut microbial community from laboratory colony in Florida, USA - Nc150 P3 (SPAdes) (version 2) | ecosystem: Host-associated > Arthropoda: Insects >...
AGGGCGGCAGCAAGCCGTTTGTGCCGTTTGCGAAGATAGAGAAATAGTAACAATAACCATAAAAAATACAATTTAGGAGGGCGGTCTTATGGGCGAGCTGGTTTTGTTAAAAGATGGTTTGGGCTACGTGGTGGCATTGATCGGCTTGGGGCTTATGGTCGGCGCCGCGGGCGGCGGTTCGGCTTGGGGTTTGGGTATTACCGGATCCGCGGTGATCGGGACGATCAAGAGGAAGCCGGAGGCGTTCGGAAGCTCCCTCGTTTTGGCGGCGCTTCCTTCATCGCAGGGTCTCTACGGCTTTGTGGCGTTTGTTCTGTATAGCAACATCATTTCGCCGGATATTTCGCTCCTGCAAGGGGCGGTGGTGCTCGGCGCCGGTATTGCCATCGGCCTTGCCTGCTTGATCTCGGCCATACACCAGGGCAACATCTGCGCCAACGGTATCGCGGCGCTGGGCGGAGGGCACAACGTTTTCGGAAACACGCTGATCCTTGCCGTGTTCCCGGAACTGTACGCCATCCTCTCGTTGGTGGCGGCGATCCTCATGATGGGTCTGAAGGTAAAGTAAGCCGGACGCCCGTCCTGATTGAGAGCCGTAAGCAGTAAAAACTATACCGTGCGCCTCCCATACAAGATTGCGGGGCGCGCGGTCGTACTATATATACGAGTACAATATTCCGAAAAATCCAGGAGAGGTGCCCGAGCGGTTGAAGGGGGCGGTCTCGAAAACCGTTGTACCCAATGGGTACCCAGGGTTCGAATCCCTGCCTCTCCGTTTTTTATAGCAATTAAAACAATCTTTAAAGTATTGGAGCGAAGTCGATATGGCAGACAATATGACCCAAAAGCAAATCGACCGCATGATAGAACTCATGATGCAAGGAAAGTCCGAGGAAGAAGCGTCCAAACAGGCCATGGAAGAGATCCCCGCCGACGCGTAACCGGAAAGACCACTATGACGGTTGGGAAAGCCCCAGAACACAAAAATCTCCGGCGTGTCAGGTCTGTTTGTATGTGTTTTACTGCAAAATCGTTTGTTTAAGGGACCTACCAATATATGGATAAAGACCAAATAAAACTCTTTGAAGAGAAGCAAGTCCGCGCTATATGGGACGAAAACGCCGAAAAATGGTGGTTTTCGATAGTTGATATCGTCGCGGTATTGAACGACAGCGACTACCAGTCTGCTCGCAAGTATTGGAAAGTCCTAAAAGGTCGCTTAGTTGCGGAGGGAAACGAGTTGGTAACAAAATGTTACCAACTGAAAATGAAATCTACCGATGGCAAGATGTATTTGACCGACGTTGCCGACACAGAACAGGTTTTACGCATCGTTCAATCCATCCCCAGTAAAAGAGCCGAACCGTTCAAGCAGTGGCTAGCCAAAACCGGTCGCGAGCGTATCGACGAAACCATTGACCCAGAACTGTCCATTGAACGCGCCATTCAAAACTACCGCCGCCTAGGATACAGCGAAACGTGGATTAACCAGCGCATTAAGTCTATAGAAGTGCGCAAAGCCCTAACAGACGAGTGGGACAAAGCGGGTGTGGAGCAAGGCAAGGAATACGCAACGCTGACCGACTTGATGAGTCGTACATGGAGCGGAATGACCACTCGCGAGTATAAACGATTCAAAGGGCTGAAAAAAGAAAACCTGCGCGACAATATGACCAACACAGAATTGGTGCTGAATATGCTGGCGGAGGTCGCCGCAACCGATATATCCATCGTCCGCCAGCCGAATGGGTTTACGGAAAGCGCGATTATAGCCCAAGAGGGTGCGAAAGCCGCCAATGTCGCCCGCGAACAGATCGAAAAAAGCACAGGCAAACCCGCCATAAGCGGTCAGAACGCGAACGATTTGGGACAGAGGCGGCTGGATGTCGGGAAAGAGGGGGATGGGGGGTGAAGGTATTGGGACAGAACCGCCGTCACTGCGGAACCAGCTTCGTACCCGTGGTGGTCTATAGGAGTGCGATTTTGGCAATCATATCCCCCTGTATTGATGGCTGAACGCTGTTTGTCTCAAAAGTTGCAAATATCTTACTTGCCCACAATATGTTGTGTTTATACATATCATACATACTATATATCGTATACACACAGTGGATTTCTATATTTTTGAGGTTTGTCACCGTATAAACAGGTTGGGACAGTATCTTCGGTGGGGGGTATAGGCTGAAAGTTTTTAATTTTTATTATTGATTTTTAGAGTGTTTTGTATTATATTTATTTTGATGTTTTGTCCTATATCTACAGTATACCCACGGAAATAGGATAACTTTATGGGGTTTATCTGTGGATGTTCTTGATAAACACAATATATAGGGTGCTGTATCAAATGGCTACAATCACAAAAGAGCGTTTCCGTGGAGGGATGGTATCGGATAGATTGGATACTGTCGATAGTCCTATTTACGAGCAGACCTCACAATATGTAATGCCGAAAAAAATAAATCCTGAAGATTTTGTCGTATGGCTGACGACACAAACAAATGCTAATGGTTCATCGTTTCTTAGAAACGTAGCTAAGCGATATGCACGAAGTTTGTCATCCATACCCATTAAGTTAGATATACCCCTTAGTGCGGAAGAGCGTAATGTTTTTTGTCATCTAAGAATCAGTGAGTTTGACCATATTGACAGAATTTTTCGTACTGCACCTAACTACCAAGAAGTCAACTACTCAGATCACTGTTCGTTTTCTGCTGGGTTGGGTGCATATAGACGATACCTAGAATACCTCAATAATCAAGATGGCAATAATGTTGGTACAGAGAAAGTTGATGTTTATGTTGTGAACTTTACAAACACAGAAGCATGTTCTAGAAGTAACCTTATCTCGTGTTTTATCAATGGTGCTAATATCCCATTTATTGGGAATTGGCGTGATTTGTTGGTGGCTATAACAGAGTATTGTATTTTGGAATATGCGGATAAAACTGAAATGTTAAAATCAGAGTGGTTTTCAAGTTATAGCAATACTCCATATCTGCTTTCAAACAAACCGCCGCGTTCTGGGAGAAAACTATCTAATGGTTATTGGATCAATGTTCACTATAGCATATCGAACATAGTGAGTATTATTGCCGGGATTTGCCGTTATTGTGGCATAAATCTTAATAATATTGAGATTACATACTCACCCAAGACAAATGGTAGTTTAGACGATGAACCTGCATCTGTAGCACAGCCGACGACTGCTTTATTGGATTCGATAATTTCTGTATTAACACGAGACTATCCTAACGGTTTTTGCTTTAACACGACTTCTATTCGTTTACTTATAGAAAAATCTAGTATAGATATTGATAATAGTATCCAAAATGCACTGAAAAAGTTAATGTTTTGTCGTAACGATTCAGTTTGTTTTTTGCGTGACGTTGTGGTTGACTCAGAAACACAAAAAAAGATAATTGATACTGCCGATAAATGGCTTGACGCATATGGTTGTTTCGAAAGTTCAATGTTATATGCCATATTTATAGGTAGCATGAACGAAAAAGCGATTCGCAACGTAGATGACTTCGTTGCTTTTTATGAACATATCAATAGACGTAATGTTCGTTGTATTACCCATTATGGTACGAGAATAGCCCGTGTTCAAGATAAGAATATTCGTGACCTAATTTTGAATGTTGCAGCAAAGATTATTTCTATTATCCACGATGAGTTTGGTGGGGTGGTAAGTGAGGATGATTTGAACATGCGTTTTTCAGCATTTTCCGTTGATTTGCTTGGTAAAATTATAAAAGAATATGCCGAAGAGCTCGTTAAAACAGAGATAAATGGTATTGTATGTTATCAGACATTAGATGCGCTCGGCCTATCGGATGAATTTTCAAATACGCTTGCAGGAGTGTTGGAGCAGTTAGATGAACTCCGCTTGCCTCCTAGTGAAGAAGTTTTGCATACGGCTTTGAGTATTAGGCTTGGAGTGAATTTTAGAACCGAATACAATATTACAGACGATAAGACCTATCGGCGTTTGATTACCGTTTATTATAAGGAAAGACCTAAACGCGATTGGAGAAGGGGTGTATTTGCTGAGGTGCAGGATTAATATGTATTCTTATGAATGGGACAAGATAACACGTGGTTACAAATTGACGACGCAAACGGGGCGATATGTGGCAAATGAAGTCAGGCCAGTATTCGCTACTGAATTGTCGCTGATTGGTATGGAAGACCGTTTTGAATATGACAAGCGAGAAACCCGCCCACTCCTATGGGCGCAGAGAAATGCATATATGATTGCGTCAGAAGATGAAAATGGGAAAGGTATAGGGAAAAAAGTTGCACAATTGAATAATACGCAGTACGGAAAACCTCTATCGGTGGAGTTTTTCTTTGATGGTAAATTGAATCTTGAACCAGTGGATATATCGGCAATGATTGCCAAGAACGCCCAGATTATGGATATTATTGTTGCGGACGCGAAACGCCGTACCAAAGAATTATACGATGCAGATATTGGGAGGTGCGATGTTGCGTATATAGCATTTTCTGGTGGCAAAGATTCCATTGTTTTGCTTGATATCTGTCATCGTGTGTTACCATTATCCGTGCCAGTTATATTTAGCGACACGGATATGGAATTGCCCGATACTTATAGGGTATGGGAGGAAATCAAAAATAGATATCCAAAACGTGAATTTATTGCTGCAAGAGCGGAATCGTCAGCGATTGAAAACTGGAAGATTTTCGGTCCACCATCGCGAACTATAAAGTGGTGCTGTTCCGTTCACAAGAGTACTCCTGCGCTTATGCTTCTAAAAAAAAAGATGCATAAGTCTGCAATTAATGCAATGGCGTTTGTGGGTGTGCGGGGCGATGAAAGTCATAGCCGATCAATTTATGAGGATGCCACAGATGGTGTGAAAAATGCATCGCAATTGAATCGTATGCCGATATTGGATTGGGGGGCACATGAGTTATGGCTATATATATTTGCCAATGGATTAATGATAAATGATGCATATAAAAAAGGCCTAACCCGTGTTGGCTGTATAATGTGCCCAGAATCATCTGGAAAGTATGCGTGGTTTATTGACAAGATTTATCCGTGTGGAGCAAAACCGTATAACGATGTTATAATTGAAACAAGCAATAAAAATTTCAGCACAAACGTTGACAAAACGGAATATATAGGTACTCTTAGTTGGCAAGCTCGTAGGAGCGGTATTGTCTTGAAAGAAACACTGTCAAGCCCGTTTGAAGAACATAATGGGTTGACAGTAACATTTCAAAGTTCTTATTTTACAAAAGAATTGTTCTACGAGTGGATAAAAACGATTGGGATGGTTGTAAAGGAACGTGAAACTGGACAGCAATGTTTGAAATGCCCTAACACGTTGGATAATGGAATCCCATTCAGCTATTACGTGCCAAATACGGGGGGAGGCAAAGCAACATTTGAGTTTCGTGATATAATTGAGAAACGAACAATGATGCCGTACCTTAAAGTGCTTATGAATAAAATCTCGGCTTGCATAGCGTGTCGATGTTGTGAAGCCGAATGTTCATTTGGTGCAATAACCGTTAATAATGGTAAGTTAAAAATAGACGAAAATATATGTTCTAAATGTAAAACTTGTTATGACATTTGTGTCGGAAATTGTTGGAGGTTTTTATCTATGCGTTATGAAATAAACAAAAACAACATCATTATTGGTTTGAACAGCTACTTCAATTTTGGTTTGCGGGAAGATTGGGTGGCTGTGCTCATTGAAAAGGGAGAAGAATTTTTCCCTTGGCATGAAGAACATCCACTTGGCAAAAAGATGGTTCCTGCTGCGAGCGCATGGTTTCCACAGGCGATGCTCATTACAGAAAAAACACATAAGCTATTGCCTATGGTTAATCTGTTCAAAAAGCATGGAGCTTCCTATGGGCTTGGTTGGGATTTAATATGGGTTGCCCTTGCAAATAACGCGGTTTTTATGAAATGGTTTGTTGCGGCAACAAAAATTGACAGACCATACACAATTGAAGAGTTATCAGATATGTTATCCGAGAAATACCCATCAATAAATAAAAACGCAAGAGATTGCGGTCTCTCGGCACTGAAGGATATGCTCACTAAATCTCCGCTTGGCGGTTTGGGTGCTGTTACGTCTCTTGAAATGAAAGGCAAAACAGTCAAAAACATAACACGCAGAGCAAAAAATGTGGATCCGCTAACAATTTTGTATGGTTTGTATCTTATCGCATCAAAGACCGAGCGTAGTAGTTTCACTGTCCGAGAACTTATGTCTGCTGACGAAGAGTCTGCCTATGTTTCGCCAATTGTGGCATTCGGTATAAGTCCTGATATGTTTAAAAAACAGTGCGAAGGATTAAAGAGCAAATACCCTGATTATATTGAAACCACGTTTACATCCGGTTTGGACGAATTGACAGTGTTTGCGAAGAAGTACACGGTTGATGACATAATAACGTTAGCATTGAAGGAATAGAAAATGGATAAGCGCCATTATTCGGATTTTTTCAACGTTCCGCAGGTTTATAAGGCGAGCATGACTCGTGAGGCTATTAACGAGACGCCCGAAACTTGGCTAGACTTTTATCCTCACGCCAAGTATGTAGAGTTTCTTAACACGCTGATACAAGCTATAAACGGTGGTTCAAAGTCTATATGGCTTACTGGCAACTATGGCACAGGAAAAAGTAATGCTGCTCTCGTTACTCAAAAATTGTTTATGGATGATGAAGGCCGTGTTCGGAGCTGGTTTGAAGATTGCAAAGACAAGCTTATCGATTCGACAGCATTGCTAAGTAATTTGCTTGCTCGTCGTCAAGATGGTACTTTTGTTGTGTACGATTATAATGCATCTGGTGTGGGGCCGAACGAAGAGTTTCTTGTGCGGTTAGAACGTGTGATTGTAGAGGCTCTAAATGATAATGGTATGACTGTACCTGCTAAAGCGAATCTTGATGGAATAATTCAACGTGTCAAACGTGAAGTTATGAATGGGCATTTCTTTGAAATACGTGATACTATGTTAAGCGAATTAACATATTTGAATGCAGAAATAAAAGATGGTGATCAGCTTGTAAACGAACTTCAAAAACCGCATCATCATACTGATGTTCCATCTGGTTTGCTTGGCGATATTCAAAAGGTTCTCCATAAAGATAATATCTACTTGGACATTAGTGTTGGTGCATTTAGAAAGTGGATTAAAGAAATTTTGTTGGCAAACAACCTCAAAAGTATAGTCTATATTTTTGACGAATTTTCAGAATTTATTGACACGAACAAAGAACATTTAAAAACATTTGAGGAGGTTACGGAGAATCCAGGTATTAATAAGTTTTATCTTGTTCCTGTAACGCATTTGAGTATAAACGCATACTGGGCAGAGGGTAGCAATAGTGCAAAAAAGGCTGGAGATCGATTCCATTTTCGTAACCTACAAATGCCTAATGACATTGCATTTGAACTTGCCTATCACGCTATGAAACCAAATCTAGAACCTGATATTGCAGAGGAATGGAAAAATGAGAAGCAAAAGTTATGGCAAGCTGTGCGCGGAATTTACGAATTACATTTTAATTCTAGTGATCAAAGCAGTGCAGATTATATAAGTAAACAATCCTTTTATAATATTTTGCCGATACATCCAATGGCGGCTTTTCTATTGAAATTTCTTGCGGAGTCTGCACGTTCAAATCAGAGAAGTATTTTTGAGTATCTAAAAGGTAGCGCGGACGGTCAAGAGTTTCAAGATTTTATTCGGACCGGTGGACCAGCTATTCAAAGCAAACAATTTTTGACCACTGACTATCTATGGGGGTACTTTATTGAACGCGAAGACTTGGGACTGAGCAAAGAAATTGTTGCTATCCGATCGGAATTTGAGCGAATAAAAAGCCGCGAATTTCAAAACAAAGATGATGACGATGAAAATATTCGCGTCTTAAAAGCGATACTATTGTTCTGTTTACTTTCGCGTCTTTTGACAACTGAAGCGCATGACAGATTAAAACCAACAGTAGAGAATATTAGGTTAGCGTTTCAGGGAGATGGAGCAATTGGGGGGATTGACGTTATTATTAAAAATCTTGCGGATAAGCATTGTTTTAGTGTGGTTAACGGAAATATTGAACTTTTTACCACATCTGTCGGTAATGCCGATTTGCAGACCGAAATCGCTAAACTTGAAAACCAATTTCACAATTTATTATCTATCAAAACAGAAGAAGTATTGAAAAAACATAAATACAATGATATTGCCAAATCTTTCTCGATGGGCAGATTTGATTTCCATGTTTCCGACATATTGCATACAACACTAAATAATATCACGTCTACAAAGCGTGACCAATATAGTAGTAATCAAAATAATGATACTGGGGCAGTATGTCTTTGGTTCATTGTTGCCAAAAACGAGAACGAACAATTACAAGTTCCAGAAAAAATAAAAAGAATTCTCACCCAACTTCACGACCACAGAATTATGATGTTCTCGTTCCCAAGTCTGACATTTTGTGAAGCAAATTTGGAACTTTGGGCTGATTATATTGAGCAGTATGCGAAATATAAACTCGAAAACGATGCAACCACAAAAGAGCAATGCAAAAAAGCATATGAGGGATTGGAACGTGAATGGTTTGATAGGATAAAAAACAACGGAACCCAAATGCGTGTTTTCACTATTGTAAATGAACAAGTTATTGCCAACGATATAAGGTGGAGCGAATTTAAAAACATTATTGGTGACTATGTCAAGCATACGCTTCCTTATTGTGTAGATTTGCTAACAGAGCAAACTACCGCATTCAACAATAGTGGATTAAAATCTTGGGCAGAAGCAGGTATTCAATTTGATGCTACTTTGGTAAAGGGACAATATCAACAACTCATTAATGCATTCGAGAAACAAGGTATAATTGCAGATATGGATTGGTTTGCACAAAACGCCAACCATCCGATTGTACAGATACGTGCCTTGTTTGACAATAAAATTGCTAATACAATAGGCAAAGGAAAACACTTGTCTATTCGCAAGGTGTATATTGAACTTCGCCGTGCACCATACGGTATGAAGAATAACGCGCTCAGTGCGTTTGTACTAGGGATTGCTTTACGTCATATACTTAATAAAGGATACCAATGGGACAATCTGCAGAAAACAGGTACATTAGACATGGAAAATCTTGCCATGATAATTGAATCGGTTGTCAGAGATGACGGGCAAGGCCAAATTAAAGCTGAAAAGTTAATTTGCCGCCTATCAAAAGAGGCGAAAGCATTTGTTGAGAAAGCTCCAAAGATGTTTGGTATAACAGACGTTAAGATAGATGTACGTATAGAAGATGTGTTGGGGCAAATTCAAGCCAACGTTGAAAAAATATCGGAACGTGTTCCATTGTGGTTGTTGTCAGAATATATACGTTTCCAAAGTGAGCCATTGGCAGAAATCATGGCAGATGTGTTGAGTAGTATTTGTTTGGCATTCGCTACTAGCTCTAAAGGAAACATCGATGAACGTACAAACGCAATTAACAAAATCGGTAACTTTATTATTGACAACCATGACCTTGTGGACATTGTAGCTAGTTACATTAAACCAGAGAATTTTGTAACTGCATTTCAGAAGTATGTTGACGAAAATTATCCAACACTTGTCGTGCTTGCAAATGAAATCGGCGATATATCTCACGACTATTGCAGAGTAGTATTAGATAATGCCGTTGAAACAGCGGGTTGGCTTTGGAACAAGATGGACATAAGTAATGAAATTGATAAAACAATACAAGAATATGAGGTTATTAAAATACTGAAACCAATTGTTGGTTTTTCTACATTTGTTATATACAAGGAAGCATTTGGAATTCTACGGGAGTTTGTTACCGTAAAAAATAAGTTACCCAAAACACTCATTGAGAACGAAGAGCCATCAATATCTACTTTGTTGTTCAGCATTAGTAATAATGGAACAGCAAACGACATTCGAAATGGTCTTGAACATAACATAGATATAGTAAAAAAATTGTTTTTTGATGCATCAAAGGTAATGTCCATTGAATTACTTAAACAGCGGATTAATGATGTCAGCATCTCAGACGCGGATTTACGGAAAATATACGATGATTTGCCGAGTGATTTTTTGCGAAATGAAAATAATTTTTTAAACGATGTTCACGATAAAATAGAAGAATTTTCCAAGAAATCTGTTGCATTAAATATCAAAGCCGAGTGGAAAAAACTGTCGGGGGCAGATACCCCATCAGTTTGGGCAAACACAAATCATATCCCTGTTCGGTTTGCTTTGGGTAGTATTAACAATGTTAGTGATGTTATCACAGCAGTGGAATTTCCAGAAAAGTTTTCTGCTGAAAAACTCGATGAATTACTGAATGAGTTACGAACGCTTTTGCCGATAGATATCGCTAATTGCCAAAAGTTGTTTATTGATGATATTGTACCAGACCGATTTGCAAAACTAAATATATCTCTGCCGCCATTGCTTGATTATCTTGAAAATAAGTACGGTACTCAACCAAACAATTGGCCATTAATACCTGATATTAACGAGTTTATTAAAAGTCAATACAAATGGACATTTGCTCCGCAAGTAGCTGAAAAAATTAAGAAAACCTCGGCGGAAGACCTTAAAAATCGTCTATTACAATTAGTACAGGATAACCCAGACGTAGGGTTACTGTTTTGGGAGTAATAAACATGGATAAGACATACACGCTAAACGAATATTATTCAAATATGAATAGTACTGCAACTAGAGCAGAGGTCTATTCTGATAAGAGCACGGCCACACATTTGTTTGTGCGCCATAAAAAGGATGGGGCAATAGAGATTCCACTATGGGAATGTGTTGGTGCAGATGTATTAACGTTACCTATGCCTAGTGTGCTTATGAACGTTTTGGACCAAAAAATAAATACTACTAGCAAGCGTGTAATAATCACTGGTATTGATGCTTATTTATCGTTACTTAGCAAACAAACCATCAACGATTTTATACTGGCGTTGCATAGGCGCATTGATGAAGGAAAACAAAATGCCGTATATATGGTAAGCAAAACTCGCTTTGACAGCACAAAATTTGCACCTAAATTCGTGGACTCTCTCTCTGTTGTATATATTGTTGGCAACGTACAAGATTTTATTCAACCAGCGGTTACTGTAGTATCTAGTAAATGGGTTAATATCGGAAATAATCCAACAAATTGGAATGCTCTTTTGAAAATGCTTGGACAGTTTGAGCCATCTGGAGACTATACACTTATCTTAAATAATTATAACTGCGCACAAGCTGGACTATCAAACAGTGTCACGCAATTACTTGATATTGCTAAAATTGCGAAGCACTATTACGATATAAATGTGGATTTGCCAAGGGATGTCCTTGAAATGCTCATCACTAAGAGCAACGAAGAAAAACATCATCCACTTGAATACTTAAAAGTGCAGTTTGGTATAGACAATATAGAGGAAAGACGTGCTGTTAAACGACTTCTTGAATTGCAGAATGACGATTTGTGGTCAGCATATATTTGGTTACTTCAAAAGGTTCTTAAAAAAGATACATATTTATCGTATGTAATAACAATAGGTGTTAGTAAGGATAATTTGCTTCGTAAATATGTCACCGAAGCAGCAATAAATCTACTAAAAGATCGCAATGCCATTAATTATTCCGTCGAACGTGCTAACACGGTAAAAGAACTTGGTACGCTTGCTGAGCCGTTGATAATAGAATTTATCGTTAGCACAAAAGGAACTGCAAATGATAATGTCGCTTGTTGGCTTAACTGTGGAACAGAAGAGGAACGTAAAGAGATTATTCATCGCGTTTCAAAAACTGACTTAACCATAGGATTACCACGGTTATGGCACGATCTATATCCGATGCTAGCGAATTATTTATCGGATGAATATGATTATGGAAATTCAGATGTTACTTCATATTTTCGTGATTATCGCAGATTGAAAGTTAAAAATGACATTACAGAGGTTTTCGTAAAACAGGCTTTTGACACACTATTACCACCAACCATTGATAAGCGTGATTTTGTGTTGCAAAATTTCTTCAACGATAGTAGTGTTGGTTTACTTGTTGTTGACGGAATGGGGGCCGAATATTATCCGCTTGTTCTTGCTATGGCAAAACATCGTTGTATGAATATTGAACTCTCTATAGTTGCCGATGTAAACCTACCATCATCAACGAAATTTAATTCTATAATATGGGATAAAAACAGAAGGCTTGCCACTGTACATGGTGTTGACAATATTTCTCATGATGGAGCCATAAAACACGAAAATTGTTCGCCAGAACACAATATCGTAGCTACACTTTCAGTATTTGAAACAGTTTTTAATCGTATTGCTGGTGGATTTGCAAATTATGAACGAATTGTTTTAACTGCCGATCATGGCTCATCAAGGCTTGCTGTCATTGCTCACGAAAAAGGAATGGATAATACACTTCCTTGGAATGGAGAACCGCAAGATTGGCGCTATTCCATTGCGCCATCGAACAGTAAACGCCCATCAGAATTTGAATCTTGTTATAATGCTGAAAATAACGTAACTTATTGGGTTGTTCGCGGGTATAACCGTCTACCCAAGCAAGGTGGCAAATTAATTGTCCACGGCGGAACGACACTTGAAGAACGATTGGTACCTATAATTATATTTTCTAGGACAAAATCTGTAACCGAACCAAAGCAATTAGACAAGCAGTCTGTCCCTCTGCTTGTTGAAAAAGATATTTTTGATATTTAAGGAGAGCAAACAAAATGTATGATATTACAAAATTGCGTCAGAATTTCCCAACGACCACGGTTTATAAAGATCCGGCTGTAATGGCAATGTTTAGATCTGCCAAAATAGAGTCATTTTTACGTGATTGGATTATCAAGCGTAAAGCGGATAGCAACGGACGAATACAAAATATAGATGCATTAAGTGAGTATGTTGCATCTATTATTCCACACAGAAGTGAAAAGAATCGATTGGAAGACGAAGCTCGCGTCAATGGAGAAACACGTCCTTTTCTCGCCAAAATTAGCGTACTCTTTCACCCTAATGCAAATTACCATTCGTTTGAAATTGCGGATTTGGGTTTTACCCATGCCCATACCGTTATTGAAGATTATGTGTGGGATAGAATTAAATGTGAAATCATCGGTGAAGCTGGTGGCTGGGGTTTGGTTAAATTAGGTTATATGCTGCCTGAAGACAACAAAAAAAACGGGCGGTTTACACTTCTTGATTATAAAAATTTTTGTCCATACGAAGTCAGCTTAGATGCGTTCAGGGAGGCACGTGCTCACTATGACAACACTGAAGAGTGGATGAATATTTTGCTTGGAGCAATTGACTATAACCCTGATGGATTTATTCGTCCAAGTCTAGAAGAAAAAGCTGGTGAAGTGTGGGCGGCAAAACACACCATGCTGACACGGTTATTGCCGTTTATACAACCTCGTATTAACCTGATAGAACTTGCACCGCAAGAGACCGGAAAATCATATATTTTTGGCAGGCTATGTAAATATGGTTGGCTTGTTGGTGGTGGAAGCATAAGTCGAGCAAAGTTGTTCTTGGATATGCGTCCTGGAGCGAAATCGGCAGGATTAGTTACCTTTAATGATTTTGTGGCTATAGATGAAATCAAGTCAATAAAATTCACGAATGACAAAGAAATGGCAGGTATTCTTAAAGGTTATATGGAAGATGGGCGAGTTAAAGTGGGTGACGTTAACGTTGAAGGTGAGGCTGGCATAATTTTTTTGGGAAATATTGATATGAAGGATATGGATGCTTCAAAAGATATGTTTCGTGAATTGCCAGAAGTTTTTCGGGATACGGCGTTAATCCAACGTATTCACGGATTTATTCCAGGACGAAATATCCCGCCGCTTTCACCAAAGATGTTTATTGATGGTTGGGCATTAAACACAGAATACTTCACTGAAATTATGCATTTATTGCGTTCTCCTGCAGAAAATATGCGGTATCGTGGATTAGTGGAGGAATTGGTTACAATTGGTACAAAAGTAAATGAAACTTCTGGACGTCAAAAAGACGCGGTTATGCGGCTGTGTACCGCATATTTAAAACTTTTTTTCCCACATGCAAATGGAGAACTAATAAAAACACCAGAATTTAGACGCGAATTCAAACGATATTGCTTACAACCAGCAGTAATGATGCAAGAAACGGTACACAAACAAATGCAAATTATCAATCCAGGTATGTTTGGAAACAGAGGTGTGTCAACATATAAATTGAGGGAAGACAATATATGAGTGGAACAAAAACCAAAAGATGTTATCTATGTGAAGTGGAACTTGATAAAATTGCAATTGGACTTAATAAAAAATTAATCGGAGTGAATATAACACGTTACTACTGCTTATCATGTCTTGCCAACCATCTTGACGTAACAACCGAGGAGTTGCTTGCCAAGGTTGAGGATTTCAAAGAACAAGGTTGCACACAATTTTAGTGAGGTTTTCTATGATATACGCCGATAACGCCGCGACGACCAAGATATCCGACAGTGTCTTTGAGAAGATGCTTCCATTTCTGCGTGAGCAATACGGTAACGCATCAAGTCAATATTCACTTGGGGTGAAGGCTAAGCGTGCCATTGAGCAGGCTCGGAAGCAAGTTGCTATTGCCGTTGGCGCGAGTTCGTCGGAAATTACGTTTACTTCCGGTGGTTCGGAGGCGAATAGTTGGGTATTGCGGGGTATAGCGGAAATCTATCGTAACGAGTCGATACATATAATAACATCATCTATTGAACACGCATCTGTGTTGAATGTTTGTCGTACGTTTGAATCAATGGATGTTGAGGTTACATTTTTGCCGATTGACAGTGCAGGGCTGGTGTCGGTTGAAGATGTTGGGACGGCAATTAAACCGCATACGAAACTTGTATCGATTATGCTTGCCAACAACGAGATCGGTACGATTCAGCCGATAGCGGAGATAGGTAAGCTACTAGAAAAAAACGATATTCTGTTTCATACCGACGCGGTACAAGCAGTTGGGCATATTCCTGTTGATGTTGATGATTTGCGAGTCTGTTTCTTAACGGCCTCAGCCCATAAGTTTAACGGGGCTAAGGGTACAGGAATTCTTTACAAGCGGTCAGGATTGGAATTACCGCCGTTGGTATTGGGTGGCGAGCAGGAACACGGGTTCCGTGCCGGTACGGAGAATGTTGCAGGAATTGTTGCTACGGGTTTTGCCATAGAGGAGAGTATTGGCGAGATGACTGAATGTGCGAAGCGGTTAATGGCAATGGTTGAGGCCACGGTAGAGGGGATAAAGAAGAAGATTCCGTCTGTGAGAGTTAACGGAAGTAGTGCCATACGTCTACCAGGCACGGTCAGCCTATGTTTTGAAGGTATTTCCGGCGAGTCGCTGATGCATTTGCTTGATTTAAAGGGGATTTGCGTATCAACCGGTTCGGCTTGTACTTCCGGTAACGATGAGCCATCGCACGTTCTTCTTGCGTTGGGGTTGACAGAACGGCAGGCGAGGTCGGTGATACGCATTTCTTACGGGAGATACAATACGTTTGACGATGTGGGTGAGATTGTTGCGGCGATATGCAGTGCGTATTCGAAGATTGCGGCGGGTGGGTAGGGTATGAAAGTGTTGACTTTTTGATGGCAACGTATTATATTATTAGTGTACTATATGTATAGTCATTACCATAAACGTAGCCAATAATGGTTTGATAGATTAGAAGGAGGCCGTGAAGTGAGTGAACTAGAAAAAGACATCCGTTGGAAGCAACGCTTTCAAAACTACCGTCGTGCGTTCAATCTCCTCCGTACTGCGCTTACGGAGAAGGAGATTGACGAATATAGCGCGTTGGAGCAGGAGGGTATTGTCCAGCGTTTTGAGTATACCTTTGAACTTGGTTGGAAGACGTTCAAAGATTATTTGGAATTCAGCGGTGTGGAACTAACTGAAGCGACTGCCCGATCGGTAATCAAGGAGTGTGCCGCCGTGGGTACATTCGGTGAAGCCGGAATAGACGGCAATATTTTCTTAGATATGATACTTGCCAGAAACGCCCTTTCGCATATCTATGATTTTGGGCGGTTTACGAACATCATGGCCAAAATAAAGAGCGATTATTTGCCGGAATTGGAGAAAGAATACACGTTCTTCGAGAATAAGGAACTGCACGAAAATGGCTGACCATACAACGCTTAATACGGAGTGTAGGAACGCTATAGCCGCCGTGTTGGAGAAGGCTTCGGCAGTCCAAAAGGCGGTGCTCTTTGGCTCTTGGGCTAAAGGGTGTGCCACGCCGCGTTCCGATGTGGATATTGCGCTCTATGGGGACGTTGGAGTCCTCGAAACCGAAGAGATAGCTTGCCGATTAGACGAACTGCCGTTCATACAGAAATTCGACGTCGTGGCGTTCAATTCGGTTGAAAATGTGAAGTTGCGGGAGCATATTGAGAGGGTTGGGGTGGAGATTTTTACAAGAGGTATCCCCCAACACCCATGACAATCTCAACCAAGACATTGCGACAATGGCTGTTGACGCGATAGTTAATGACGCTAATACCGTGCTTCCGATAGATGGACGGCGGATGGGTAGGGTATAAAAGATTTGACTTTTGAATGGTGTTGTATTATATTATTTGTTTTAATAAAGACCGTAATTGTTGGTTGATGATTGGTGGGAATAAAAAAGGTAAAAATGAAAGCGATTTTTACGCAAAGATAATTAAGCAGGCAGAAGGCCTGATTGATAAATACCCTGAAATATTGGAGGGGAACGATGCATGACGCAATAAAAATGATGGAGTCAAAAATGACGCCTGAATCTGTAGCCCGTTCGCGTTTGATGGCGGAACGGGAGATATTGGCTATACGGCGTGGTCAAGGATGTGAGGATTCAGGGGAAAAGCCGAAAGTCAATGTACGGAAAGTTAAGGAATTTTCGCAATAATACGGAGGGATTGTCCAAATGACGACTGTAACGGACGAGTTATCTGTGGCTACGCAGATTGCGACGAAGGCGCACGAGGGGCAGAAGGATAAAGTCGGTGTGGACTATATTTTGCACCCGCTTACGGTATCCTCGTATTGTAAGACGGAGCGCGGTAAGATCGCCGCCGTGTTGCACGATGTTGTGGAGGATACCGATGTTACGCTTGACGATCTGCGCGCGGCAGGGATCGGCGAGGACGTTGTGGCGGCGGTGGATTGTTTGACGTGGCGCTCCGGCGAGGCGCTTGAAGATTACTTTTGCAGGATTGTGCCGAATGACATCGCCGTGGAAGTTAAGTTTGCGGATATGCGGCACAACGGCGACGCGGCAAGGTGGCCGGACGACATGAGGGATAGGGCGGTGAAAGGTACTAAAAAATACGAGGAACGAATACGGAGGCTCTTTCAATCGGTCGGTTCCGAGCGGGTTGCCGGCTTATTGTCGAAGGAGACCTACGACCGCATTTATCGGTGCGTTGAGCGCGGCGACCTCAGCGATACGTGAGTTTATAGACGCCGGGATACTGATGTGTACCGTACTTAAAAAAGGAGTTAACGCAATGCCGCTGAAAGTTGTTTCCAAAGACATAACGACAATGGAAGTCGACGCCATAGTCAACGCCGCCAATACCGCGCTTCAGATGGGGGGCGGGGTTTGCGGGGCTGTATTCAGCGCCGCGGGGGCGTCCGAGATGCAGGCGGCTTGTGACGAGTTTGCGCCGATTCGGACGGGCGAGGCCGTCGTCACGCCGGGATTTAAGCTTCCGGCCAAGTTCGTCATCCATACGGCGGGGCCTGTGTACCGCGACGGTAAGCAAGGGGAGGAGCAGTTGCTCCGCAACGCCTATACAAACTCTTTGAAGCGCGCGGTTGAGAAGGGTTGTAAGAGCGTGGCGTTCCCGTTGATTTCGAGCGGAATTTACGGTTATCCTAAGGAGGAGGCGCTGAATGTGGCGGTGTCCGCGATCCGTGAGTTTATCGCCGTTCAGGACATTGACGTGTACCTTGCCGTATTCGGCAGGGCAGCGTCTTTGGCGCGGAATATCGTCCAAGTCCAAGAATCATAACCACATAAAGTCAAATTCTTTAAAAAGCCTTAAAATCTAAATCATTTTAAGACGAAGCCTTCGGCTTCATAGATAAATGCGGGGCTAAACCCCGCATTTTCAATCAAAATCAACGTCAAAGTCCCCCAAAAGGCTTTTTTCTGTTGACTTTGACTGAAAATCGGGGGTTTAGCCCCCGATTTATCTATGAAAGGCGAAGCCTTTCGTCTAAAAATGAATTTAAAGACTTTGATTTTAAGCCTTCCGTCTAAAAAAGCATTTAAAGCATTTGATTTTAAAAGATTTTAAAGATTAGGTTGATTTTGGAGTCTGGTTCGTGCTATAATTATAGTAGGGGGAGGGGATATGAGAGAGGGTTGAGAGGGTAGCGAGGTTAATTGAAGGTGTATGGGTTAAAGAAGAAAGGATTAAGGAAAGGAGGTCAATATGTCGTCGGATAACATGAATCAGAAGCAAATCGATCGTATGATCGAGCTTATGATGACTGGTAAGTCTGAGGCCGATGCGTGTAAGCAGGCCATGGAAGAGATCCCGTCCTAAGCAGTAAACGCCAGCCGTTTAAGCATCTGTATTCCTGCCGCAAAAAACCTGTTGTTGACGCCTCCAAGTACCGGGTTCACGGGAAGATGGGGGGCGGAGGACGGCTTCAAAAGCCGAAAATAGGTCATTTAGGGGCGGCAGGGTAGTAAGGGCCTCAAGAGCGCGCCCGGCGGTTTCAGAAAGTCTTCGCGGTTTCGGCTGTTTCGAGAACACCCTCCGGGACGACCGGATTAGACGGTGTCCCCGAAACAAGCCGGTCAACACCCCCGAAATATCATAAAAAAGTTTGATTTTTGAACGGTATTATATTATAATACTATAATGCGGCGCGCGCCGTAAAATCATCCTATAGCAACAATATTTATTCGAACTCAGGCGATAAAGGAGCCTCTATCATGGAATTTCTGAAAGACCACGCGGGAGCCATCGTTATAACCGTCTCCGTTCTCTTCTTCTGGCTTTTGATCTGGGTCTTGTCCAAACGCAGAATCGTAGCCCCCAACGTCGTGCATATCGCGCAGCAGGGCAAGAAGACCATCTCCTACGGATCCGGCAAGCCGGCGGGCAACGTGTACTACAAATGGCCCAGTTGGATGCCCATCATAGGCATAACCGTCCGCGAACTGCCGGTGTCCAACTTCGACCTCGACCTGCTCGAATACGACGCCTACGACAAAGACAGGCTGCCGTTCAAGGTGGACATAAAGGCGTTCTTCTCCATAGCCGATACAAACATCGCCGCCGCCAAGGTGGAATCGTTCGAGGAGCTTAAGGTGCACTTGGCCGGAATAGTGCAGGGCGCGGTCCGTTCCATCCTCGCGAAGTCCGATTTGGAAACCATAATGAGCGAGCGCTCCCAGTACGGGCAGGAGTTCACGAATTCGGTTAGGGACAACTTAATGCAGTGGGGCGTTCAATGCACGAAGAACATAGAGCTTATGGACGTCAGAGACGCCTCCGGCTCCCGCGTCATAGAGAATATAATGGCGAAGAAGAAATCCGACATTGAGAAAGAGTCGCGGATAGTGGTAGCCGAGAACAACCAAAAGGCGTCCAACGCGGAGATAGAGGCCACGCAGATAGTTGAAGTGCGCAAGGCGGAAGCGTTCCAAAAAGTGGGCGAGAAGAAAGCCGAGTCGGAGAAAAACGTGGGGATAGCGGAAGAGAAATCCAAACAAGAGGTGCAGGAAGAGGCTAAACTCACGAAGACGAAAGAGATGGCGGTGTTCGAGGTGGCCACAGTCCGCAAAGCCGAGATTGAAAAGAAAGCGATTGTGGTCAACACCGAAGCGCAGAAGGACGCCGCCATAATAAAAGCCGAGGGGGAGCGCCAAAGCGTTATCGTGAAATCGGAAGGAGAGCGCCAAAGCGTCATCGTGAGGTCGGAGGGAGAGAAAATATCCGCCGAGAATATCGCGACGGCGATCAAGGCAAAGGGATTCGCCGAAGCCGACGTCGTGCAAAAGACCAAAACCGCGGAAGCGGAAGGTATAAAGGCCACCACCTTGGCGCAAGCGGAGGGTGAGAAGGCTATGCAGTTGGCGTCCGTCACCGCGCAGAAAGAGTTGGCGGCGGCAATCGGGGAGAATCAGGGGTATCAGCAGTACTTGATTACTATCAGACAGGTGGAGGCGCAACAGGCGATAGGCGTTGAGCAGGCGAAGAATATCGGACACGCCGACATAAAGATTATATCCAACGCCGGGACGATAGAAGAGGGGATAAGCGGGGCGACGAAGTTGTTCGGATCAAAACTCGGGCAGAACATAGCGGCGACTCTTGAGGGGTTGGCGCAGACGGATACGGGGCGCGCGGTGCTTGAAAAGATTTTGTCTAAAGATGGTAAGAAGGTTTGAAAGACTTAAAACATTAAAGTCAAAATCTTTAAAGTCTTTAAAATCTTTAAATCATTTTTAGACGAAAGGCGCTACGCGCCTTTCATAGATAAATCGGGGGCTAAACCCCCGATTTTCAGTCAACGTCAAAAAACTTACAACCATAAGGCTTTTGACTTTGACTGAAAATGCGGGGCATAGCCCCGCATTTATCTATGAAGCCGAAGGCTTCGTCTTAAAAAGATTTAAAGTCTTTTAAAGATTTTGATTTTTTAGTTGTTTTAATCATTATAATTATTTAACTTAAATATATTTACTCGCCTCGCGAATACTCACCGACGCCATGTCGCTTCTGTGTTTGTTTACGAAGGCCCGCACCCAATCGGGATTGGTCTTGCTGTATTCGCGCAGACTCCAGCCGATCGCTTTGTTTACGAAGAATTCGGTGTGGCATAAATTATTTATTAAGATCTTCTCGAAGAGTTTTGTATCGGTTTTATCCTTGTACCGCAGTTGATGGTCTATGGCGGCTCGGCGCAGCCAGAAGTTTTCGTCTTTGCTCCAATCCAGCAAGATTTGCTTGGCCTCGGGGAACCGCATGGCTATCACGCCCATGATTTCGTCCAGCCCGTCCACGGTGTCCCACCATGATTTCGTGACGATAAGCCGCTTGATGTTCGTCACGTCCATCGGTGTAAGCTGTTTGCTTACCTTAGACAAGTAGTCCATCGCGGCGTATTGATACTCTCGGAAGGGCTCTCTCCAGCAGCGCTCGATAAACTTCCAATCGACCTTCTTCTCGTCTTTGACCGCCGATAGATACGGTTTGAGAATTTCGCGGCGCATCGGTTTGGGAATACCGAGAAAATTGAATTGTTCGCGCATGTACGCTTTCATCCGCGCCGCTTTTTCGTAGTCCGCGTTGTTGCGCATTTCCGTTGACAAAGAATTAAAGTCCATAAGGTATATCCTATCTATATATTTTACGGTAAAACATGCGCCGCTTCGCGTCGCAACGTCAACGACACATCAAAACAGCCCGGAGATATTCCCCTCGCTGTCGCAATCGATATTTACCGCCGCCGGACTCTTCGGGAGACCGGGCATTGTCATTATGTCGCCCGTAAGCGCCACAGCGAAGCCCGCTCCGGCGGAGATTTTTATGTCGCGGACGGTTATGTTGAAACCCGTCGGCTTGCCGAGGCGCGTGGGGTCGTCGGAGAGCGAGTACTGCGTTTTCGCGACGCATACGGGTATGTCGCCTAAGTTCAGCGCGTCTATCTCTTTTATGGCTTTTTCGGCTTGCGCCCTGTATACTACGCCGTCGGCGCGGTAGATCTCTTTGGCTATGGTGTTGATTTTTTCTTTCAGCGAAATTGAGTTCTCGTATAGCGGGGCGAACGTTTTCGCGCCGTCTTGTTTCTCTATCGTCTCGCAGACCTTTTGCGCGAGTTCTATCCCGCCCTCGCCGCCTTTGGCGAAGACCTCGGATATAGGCGCGGGGACGCCCATTCCGGCGCAGAAATCTTGTATGGCCGCCAATTCCGCTTGGGTGTCGGTGTGGAAGCGGTTTACAGCCACGACAGCCGGGACGCCGAACTTTCGGATGTTCTCTATATGGACTTGCAGGTTCGCGATGCCCTTTTTGAGGGCGTCGATATTTTCGTTATTCAGTTCATTCTTTGGAACGCCGCCGTTGTACTTTAAGGCGCGGGCGGTCGCCACTATTACGGCGCACGACGGTTTCAGGTTGGCGTTGCGGCATTTTATGTCGAAGAACTTTTCCGCCCCCAAGTCCGAGCCGAAGCCCGCCTCGGTTACGCAGTAATCCCCCAGTTTCAACGCCAATTTCGTGGCGCGGACGGAGTTGCAGCCGTGGGCGATGTTGGCGAACGGCCCGCCGTGGATTATCGCCGGCACGCCCTCCACCGTCTGCACGAGGTTCGGGTTGATGGCGTCTTTCAGCAGGGCGGTCATAGCGCCGTGCGCCTGCAAGTCGCGGGCGAAAATCGGCTTGCCGTCGTAGGCGTACGCCACGAGTATCCTGCCCAGACGCTCTTTCAAGTCGCTCAAGTTGCTCGCGAGGCAGAGTATTGCCATGACTTCGGTGGCCACCGTGAT
>Ga0268262_10002260_pt1 | contig 22569 bp, 32 predicted proteins | sample TergutNc150P3_FD_190354 | JGI IMG/M metagenome (GOLD analysis project Ga0268262, IMG submission 190354) | Nasutitermes corniger P3 segment gut microbial community from laboratory colony in Florida, USA - Nc150 P3 (SPAdes) (version 2) | ecosystem: Host-associated > Arthropoda: Insects >...
AAATTATGGAAGTAGACATACCCGGAGTAGAAAATGAAAGAGTAAAGAAAATTTACGGCAAAAAATTTAATATATATTTGAATGTTTTGAAGTCATATCTTGACGTTGTGCCCAAATCTCTTGAAGAAATGAGCCAGGTTACCCAAGAAACATTGCCGAGTTATGTTACCAGCGTGCACGGTGTAAAAAGCGTCAGCGACTTCATCGGCGCGGAAGATGCGCGAAAAATGGCACTTGAACTGGAGATGCTGGGAAGGGCCGGAGACCTTTCCGGCGTACTGGCAAAGAACGAGGCGTTCATTCAATACGCGAAAGAGCTTATAGTAAATATACAAAAATATCTGGCGAAGACGGACGCAAAATAATTCATTAAACAGTACCAATCAGATACAAATAATGAAATACTTGAAAATAAAGAAAGAAAATAAGGAATTAATTCAAAAAATAAAAACAATATCAAGAAAAGGATTTCACAATATTGAAGAAATAAATAATGAAGATATTGATTTTTTGACACAAAATATAAAATCAGCAGATAAAGAACTTGTGGAAAAAATATATTGGGCTATAGGTCAAATTGGCATAAATAAACCTGAAAAAGTAGAACATTTAATAAATTATGCCTTTAAGGATTTAAAAAATGAATGTTCAAAAATACGGGAAAATGCCTTATTTGCATTAGGCAGGACAGGTAGGGCAAATACGGATTTAATAAAAAATAGGATAAATGAAATTGTTGAAATGAATAAAGACGATAATGCAAAAGTTAGAATGGCTATGATTTGGGCATGTGAAAATATTGCAAATAGTAAAGCAGATTTATTTAAACCTTATATAAAAATATTTGAAGATATGCTGGATGATGTAGATGAACAATATGTTAAAAAAGAAATTCCTGAAATATTTAGAGTTATTGGAAAATATAATCCTGAAATTGTTGAAAATTCATTGGAAAAATTAAAAGTAAAATTAAATGATAATAATAATGTAATGAGAATACATTTGAAAGGAGCAATTACTGTAATAGAAAAGGGAATTAAGAAAAATAATAAGAACAAAAATTATGAAATATAAACAAGTGCAACTTCACATAACTGGAACGTTATGTGCAAGTTTTGCTTGATCGTTTTTTTAGAAAATGCTATAGTGAAATATGGATAAAATTGTAATCGGGCTAGATATGGGCGGTTGCCCAAATAGATGCAGGCATTGCTGGCTAGGACATTCTCAGAATGGGAATATGGGCATAAATGATATTCACTATGTTGCAAAAGAATTCAGAAAAATAACAAATAACCTTGAGGTGATAAGCTGGTATAGAGAACCTGATTTTCTTGATAATTATAAAGAATTATATAAATTGGAAAATGAATTATCTGATACCAAGACTGTTTCGCATTTTGAACTCTTAAGCTATTGGCGTGCCGTACGTGATGGGGAATATGTACCTTGGCTGAAAGGGCTGGGTGTTGAGTATTGTCAAGTTACCCTATGGGGAGGAAGGGAAAAAACGGATTACTATGTAGGAAGGATTGGAGCTTATGATGAAATAATAAAGACAATAGACATTTTACTTGATAATCAAATTATGCCACGTATACAAATATTTGTGAATAAGGATAACATAAATGAACTAAAACTAATAGAAGAAAAAATTATTTCATTAAATATCCTTGAAAGATGTAAGAAAATCGGCAAGGAATTTTCATTATTTATACATCAAGGATCTTGCGATGGTGAAAATCTGAAAAATTATAATATTTGGATAACACCAGAAGATATTAACAAAATTCCCCAAATGATTATTAAATATACACTATTACATTTCAAAAAGGGCAATATAATGGATGTATTTGGGTATTCTGAACAAGCATTATTTGAGAAACTAATACATGACAAAAATACAATAAATTATGTTTCAGAAAATCCTGTATTTTATGTAGATAAAAGTTTTAATGTTTATCCAAATATTACAAATACATCTGCCTATTGGTTATTGGGGAATTTAAAAGAAGATGGTGTGCAAAACATTATAGAAAAATATAAAAACAATAAGTCAATTGCCCAAAATATTAGTGTTACAAAACCGATTTGTGATTTAGTTAAGTTAGCTGGAAACAATAAAAGCCAGCGATTATTTGGAGAAAATGATTATAAAATATTTTTATTGAATAAATATTGTGAAAGTATTAAAGAAAGCAAAACCTGCACATAATAGGTCTGTATATGCTTCGTCGCCTAATGGCGGCTCAGTTACAGACGGAACGTTATATGCAATTGTGCTTAAATTGGTTGGAAAATACAAAGCAAAGCAGAAATGGAAAAAATTGTATCTTAGTAATAAATTTGTGCATCTTGGTAATTATTCTATTGATAAAATAAACCCTTTGAATATATGATACATAAAAGGAAATATTAATGGGAAAACTAAAAATAGTCATTTTTGCAATTTGTTTGGAAGTATTACTTATATTTTCTATTTTTTTAGCAAATAAATTTACTTTTATATTTGTTTTGTTTTATAATTGTATTTTTGGGATTTTATTATGTACAATAGTACCATTAATTATTTTAAATAGGTATAAAGAAAATTTATTTACAATTGGGATTAAAAAACTTTATTTAAGACAATGGATTATTCTAATAACCTTTATTGTTTTTTCAATTGGCGGTAGGATAATCCCTCTTATTAACAATGGAATAAAAATACGTTTTGATTTACTTCCCATTTGCATTTTCCCAATGATGATGACAACATTCTTTGAGGAATTTTTGTTTAGAGGTTTTCTACAAACAAAAATTGAAAAAAAATTTGGATTTATAATCGCAATAATAATTTCTGGTTTATTATTCTCATTATATCATATTGGGTATCCTGGTTACAGAAATATAAATGATTTATTAGTACTTTTTTGTGTTGGGATAGGTTTTGCGATAGCATATAAATTATCTAATAACAATTTAATCGTTGCATATTTTGTAAATTTACCAAATGCCTTTGTAACATATATATTAAAATCAGAACAATTTCCCGTGCTTACAATAAGAAGTAGTATTTTTGCAATTATTACAATTATAGTAATAATAATTATTTTAATATTTTTCTATAAAAATAATAAAGTACGGCACAACTGCATATAACGATCTGTAACTGCCACAATTTTTTGTTTGCGAGAAACTGTTTTGCAGTTTCCTCATCGTAAACAAAAAATCGTAACTTATCGTCGGAACGATAGGCGAAATATATATTGTAATTTATGAAAAATAATAAAATTAAAGTATATTAAAAATGATGAAAAATATTCATTATTTACTTTCGATTTGTTTATAATAAACATATAATGGTTTTGTTTAAAGAAATATCTGAAGAAAATTATTCAAAAGTAATAAATTTGGAAATAAACTATTTTCAGAAAACTTTTGTTGGAGGAATCGTTGACGCAATAGAAGAATCAAAAAACCATGAAGGATTTTTTCCACTTGTAATATATGATGATGAAATTATTATTGGGTTTTTAATGTATAATAATTATCCTGAAGGTACAACTAATGATAAATATTGGATTCGCACAATAATTATTGATAAAAAATATCAAAAAAGAGGTTATGGTAAAATAGCAATGGAAAAAATTATAGATGAAATTAAGAAAGATAAAAAACATAATAAAATAAATTTATGTGTTGAAAAAGAAAATAAAATCGCTTTAAGTTTATATAAAAAATTAGGTTTTATTTTTGATGGCAGAATATTTGGTAATCAACCTGTAATGGAGTTAAAATATTGATTTTTATTGTATCGTTGTTATTAAAATGATGAAAAATGTTCATTTCTTCTGTAAATAATGATATATATTAAAATAGTTATTTATATAAATTAGGGAGAACTAAAATGCTTAAATTAGAAACAGAAAGACTAATTTTAAGGGAATTAGAAATTGATGATTTAAAAAAATTATTATATGATATGAGTATTGAAGAAAAAATAACAAATTATCAAAAATGGTTATAAACAGTGGGTATGGAAAAAATAAAAATTTTTAGGAATTATTCAATTAAAGAATTGTTATTATATTCTGGTGTAAGTGTTTCAGCATATTGGTTTGCAAATGCTGTGTTATGGATTCCATGGAAATTTAACCGATGGGTGGGAGTTATATTAATGATATTATTAGTACCATTTTTATGGGGACTATCATCATTATATTGTTTTAGAAAAACACAATTTGAAAAAATAGGAAAAACAAAATATATTGTAGCAATAGTATTTTTAATAATAGCGGTTGTATCTGATTTTTTCTTTTTTGCAATTTGGCGAAATATTCCTGATCAACTTTATCATCCAACTACATTTGCTGCTTATGCTTTGATAATTATAATGCCTATTATAATTGGAATAATATTAAAAAGAAATAATACTAAAAAATATAGTGAAATAAATAATAAAAACTTAATAATTATATGGGTGATGGGAATTATATTTTTGATAATAACATTATATTCTGTTCAATTCTGGTAAAATAATATACGGCATAACTACGTATACAGCCGGAACGTAATACGAAATGTACCCTAAATATTTGTAATAAGAGCATATTGACAAAATAAATATTAGATGCTACAAAAATACAAGGAGCAAAAATGAATGAATATGTTAAGTCAATAAGAAAATATATAGGGCATGAACGTTTATTATTAGTAGGTAGTGGAGTAATTATATATAGAAATAGTGAAGTTTTATTACAAAAAAGAAAAGATGACGGATTATGGGCAGATCATGGTGGAAGTGTAGAAATTGGTGAAACTGTAGAAGAAGCAGCAAAAAGAGAATTATTTGAAGAAACAGGTTTAATAGCAAATAAACTTAATTATTTTAATACTTATTCTGGAAAAGATATGTTATATACATATCCCAATGGGGATAAGGTATATTTTATAAATACATTTTGGATATGTGAAGATTTTTCAGGAGAAATAAAAATTGATTCAAATGAAGTTTTTGAATTAAAATGGTTCAATGTAAATGAAATGCCAAATGATGTACCATCAACATTAGTAAAACCTTTTAATGATTTCGTTAAATATATAAAAGAAAGAGATAAAATATAAAGTACGGGTACACTTCACATAAAAGACGTTATGCGCAATACACTCTAAGTTGGTAAAAATATTGATCAATTAGTAGTAGAAAAAAATGTTTAGATGAAATATAAATAAAAGAGGTAAATATTTATGGAATATAATTTTTGCAATATAAACGAATCAAAAGAAACAATAAAACAGGCGGCAGAATTATTGTATATTACTTTTTCTGAAATTAATGGAAATTTATGGCCAAAAAATGAAAAGGATGCATTTATTGAAGTAAAAGAATGTATTAAAGGATCAAATATTTGTATTGGAATAAAACTGGAAAATAAATTAATTGGTTGGGTTGGGTTAAGACAAATGTATGAAAAGACATGGGAATTACACCCAATGGTCATAAAAAAGGAGTTTCAAGGTAAAAAATATGGTCAAAAGTTATTAGATGAACTTGAAAGGATTGCATATAAAAATGGAATTATTGGAATAGCGGCTGGATCGGATGATGAAACAAATAGCACAAGCTTATCTGATAAAGAAATAAATGGTGAAAATATATTTGAGGAAATAAAAAACATAAAAAATTATAAAAATCACCCTTTTGAATTTTATAAAAAATGTGGCTATAGTATTATTGGAATAATACCTAATGCAAATGGAAAAAATAAACCAGATATATGGTTATGGAAAGATATAAGAAAATAGAAAATGTAATACGGATGTACTGTGCATAAAGGGACTGTATGCGCTTCGCCGCTTTCGCGACTCGGGCTACACCGGAACGTTAGGCGCAATTTTGGGGAAAAGTATATAGAAAATAATACAATAATAGGTTATAAAATATTTTGAAAAATGATAAAAAATGTTCATTTATTTTTAAAAAGATTAAATAATTTAAGATAGGAGCTAAATGGTATAAATAATGATAAAAGCATTAATATTTGATTGTTATGGAACAATAATTTCAACAGGAAATACTTCTGTTAATGGAACAAAAATAATATTGGATAATCTAAAAAGAGACATAGACCCAATATTGTTTTATAAAGATTGGAAAAAAATCCATAGAGAAAATATATCCAATCTAAAATATTTTTGCAAAGAAGAGAAAATATTTATTAATGATTTAAATATTTTGTTTAAAATGTACGATATAAACGGAAATGCAAAAAAGTTTATTAAGCCAATGTTGAAATCATTATATGAAAGATATTTTTTTGATGATGTAATTCTAAATTTAAAGAAAATTAAAAAGGATTTTAATATTTATATTGCTTCTAATAGTGATACAAAACCATTGATGAAAAATATTGGAAAAGAAAAATATTTATTTAATGGCATATATACATCTGAAAAAATAAAGGCATATAAACCATCAAAGATATTTTTTGAAAAAATATTAAAAAAAATTAAATTTAATAAAGATGAAATATTATTTATTGGAGATTCATTAGAAGATGATATTATTGGGGCAAATAATGTTGGATTAAAAACGGTATTAATAGACAGGAAAAATAATTACCAATATATTAAGAATGAAGCCAATTATTTAATAAAAGATATGTATGAATTAATAAATATAATAAAGTAATATAAAAAGTAAAAAAAAGTCACTTATCGCCGGAACGTTAGGCAACATTTGCGCTAAAACTTTGTTTATGATTTAAGACAAAAAAATGAAATATATTATAATTATCCTATGTTTACTATAAAATGTAAAAAGGATATAATATATAGAACCATGCGCCTACGGCGCAAAAACAAATATTGTGGGGATTATATTATGAAAAAGATACTTGCATTATCATGTTGTTGTGTGGATTTTTTCCCTGAAAAAAATATAATCAATGTAGGCGGCAATGCCTTAAATGTTGCAGTTAGTTGTGTTAAAACTGGAAAAGTAGATGTTTTTTTAATGGGAAATATAGGTAAAGATAAATATGCGGAAGAAATTATAAAAACAGTGGATAAATATAAAATAGATCGCCTAAAATTATATATGGTTGACGGCATTACCGCAAATAATAAATTATATCTTACAGATGAAGGTGAAAAATATGAAAAAAGCGACAGTTGGACTAATGGAGTTTATGCGGATTTTCAGCTTACAGATGAAAATATAGTATATGTGAAAACATTTGATGCTGTAGCTTCAACATTTAATGACCCCGATTTTAAACAAACGCTTGATGTGCATCGTAATTCTAATTTTTTGCTTTCAATGGATTTTTTAGATCACGTCCCAAAAGATGAATGGGAAAATTATTTTTCCGCAATAGATTTGTTTTTTATTAGTGGAAAAAGTGAATATTCTCCGCTACTTAAAAAATGGTCTGAAAAATATAATACTTTATTTGTATCAACATTAGGAGCTTATGGCAGTATTGCGTATAAAAATGGCATTGAATATTCCTGTGAAGCCGAAAAAGTGGAAAAAGTAGTTGATACTACTGGCTGTGGAGATTCTTATCAAGGCGCTTTTATTGTGGATTATTTAATAAATGAAGATATTTTGTCAGCCATGAAAGCAGGCTCGATATCCGCTTCCGTTACCTTATCTCATGTGGGAGCTTTCTAAATAATATTTGTAAATATATGGAATTAAATATATTGTAATAATATATATTAAAACAGTTATGAAGAGGCGCAAACGTCGCCTAAAAGACGTTAGGCGAAAGTTTTTTGAATTGGTCGTAATATAGTGTATAAAAATGATATAATAATATATTATTTGTAAAATGATGAAAAATATTCATTGAATAATTATATTATATGGAATATAATAGTTTATTGGAAGATTATATGAACGTTAACGAAATGAAACGAATTAAAGCATTACTTTTTCAATCATCAAATAAAAATGACGGTTCACTAATCGAAGAATATCTTGCTGATAAAATAAAATGGCATGATGGTTGTGATGGAAATAATGGTTCTGACGTTATTAAAGATACGATACAATGCACAATATACTGCAAGATTTGAAAATGGTTTAATAGTTGAAATGTGGGCAACAATGGATGGACATACAGTATTGAAACAACTTGGAATTATAAAATAAACTGTTTAAGAGGTAAAATATGGAAAATTTTGAAAAAATAATTATTGAAATGGAATTTAAACTATTAGATAAAAATATCAGAAATAATAAAAATGAATTAATAAAATATATTTCAAAAGAATTTATCGAATATGGGGCTTCAGGTAGAATATATACTTATGATGATACATTAAAATATTTACCAAAAGAAAAAAATCAATTAGAATATAAAATATTAAAAATTGATTCAAAAATATTATCTGAAAATATTATTTTACTATTATATATTATTGAAATAAATAATGAAAAGGAAAAAATTATTACAAATAGAAGTTCAATATGGAAAAAAGACAATAATAATTGGAAAATAATATTCCATCAAGGAACAAAGGTAATATAAATATAATAAAAAGCAAAAAACGTCACTTACCGCCGGAACGTTAAGCGCAAGTAATTTGAATGTGTTTGTGGAATAGTTGACAAAATAAAATTGACAATATAGTATAAAAGAAGAGAAAAGAATGGAAAATATTGAGATAAAAGAATTAAAAATTGAAGATATTAAAAATGATTTCTTAATTGATTTTAATAGGTATCAAGAAGTTAAAGATTACTACATAAAATATAATGAGAATTGGATTATTGTAAATAATGAAAATAAATATACTATTACATGGGATAAAAAATATAAAGAACATAAAACAGAAAATATTATTAAAATTATTAGAGAAAATGGATTTACTATTGGAGCATATGAAAATAAACAATTAATTGGATTTGCTTGTTTATTAAATGAAGTATTTGGAACAGAAAAACAATATATTGAATTAAAATATATTTATATTTCGTATGGTTATAGAAATAAAGGTATAGGAAAAAAATTATTTTTATTATGTGTAGAAAAAGCAAAGGAGATTGGAATTAAAAAAATCTATATAAGGGCTGGAAAATCGTTAGAAACACAGAAATTTTATCTAAATAATGGATGTAAAGATGCTATTGAAGTAAAAGAAGAATATAAAAATAATGAAGATGAAAGACAAATGGAATACGAATTATGAAAAAGCAAAAAACCAGCGCCTAACAGGTCTGTATGCGCTTCGCCGCTTTCGCGGCTTGGGCATACAGCCCTGTTAGGCGCAAGTATTCTGAATGTATTGTATAAAATTTCATCTTTTTGATATAATACAAAATAATAATTTAAGGATATTTTATGGAAAAGGATAAAATTGACAATGGTATTGAATTTGATTTTGGTAAATCTTCATTTGATTACTCAAAATATAGGGATATTTATCCCGTTTCAATGTATCAAAAACTTTATGATATTGGAATTGGAAATAAAGACCAAAAAATCCTTGATTTAGGTACTGGAACAGGCGTATTTCCAAGAGCAATGTATAAATATGGTGCAAAATTTACTGGAATAGACATTGCCAAAGAACAAATAGAATATGCAAAAAAATTAAGTGAAAATATGGACATTCAGTATAAAGTATGTTCTGCCGAATTTACAGGATTAAATTCAAATGAATTTGACATAATAACATCAGTACAGAGTTTTATATATTTTGACAAAGTAAAAATTGTTCCCGAAATAAAACGGCTTTTGAAAAATAATGGTAAAATAGTTGTAGTATGGGTGTCATGGTTGCCGTATGAGAGCAAGATAGTTGAAGAAATGGAAAAATTTGTATTAATATATAATCCAAAATGGACTGGAGCAGGATATAAACGATCAAATAATGACTCTTTAAATATTGCACATGATACTTTTGAAACAGAAGTAGAAATAAATTATACCGAAAATCTTGAATTTAATTATGAAACATGGGCTGGAAGAATAAGGGCTTGTCGTGGAGTATCCGCAACTTTACCGGAAAATATTGTACAAGAATTCAATAAAGAATATTTAAAATTATTGAAAAGACTGACAAAAGAACCGTTTGAAATAATACATGAAATAAAAATAAATGTATTAAAAATAAAGACTTGATTAAAGCAAAAAACCAGCGCCTAACAGGTCGGTAAGTGTACGCCGCCTTTCGGCGGCTAGGCTACGCAAAACTCAGTCGGGCTTGCGCCCTTTGTGGGTTTTGCTCCGCCACATTTTTTTGCACTCGTAAAAACGCTGTGCGTTTTTCCTTGTCGAGCGCAAAAAAAACGTCATATACCGTTGGAACGTAAGGTGCAATATTATTGAAATGGTTAGAAAAAATATAAAAAAATAGTTGACAAAATATGGAAAATAATAAATTATATATGAAAAGGATAAAATATGGAAATTAATATTCGTAAAGCAATACTTGAAGATGCTTATAATTTTACTGTTTGCCATATTTCTTGTTGGCAATCAGCATATAAAAAAATTGTTCCTCATGAATATCTAGAAAATATGTCTGTAGAAAAAGAAAAACGGATTGAAAATTATAAAAATAAATTAGCAAATCCAGGAGATTGTAAATATTATTGTGTTATGTATGCCGAAAGAATGATAGGTTTTATTATTTTAAACATAAGATATAATGAAGATAAATCAAGTATAGGTGAAATATGGGCAATTTATTTAATTGAAGAATTTTGTGGTAAAAATTATGGAAAAAAAATATTAGATTTTTCAATTAATGAGCTAAAGCGTATGGAGCCAAAAGAAATAAACCTTTGGGTATTTGAAGAAAACCATAGAGCAAGGTATTTTTATGAAAAAAATAATTTTAAATATAATGGAATAAAAAGAGAAGTTGATTGGTATGGTAAGCCTTTAATTCAATTACAATATGTGCTTAATTGATAATAAAAAGAATATGTTTGACAAATTATAATATTTGTGATTATCTTTTTACAGAAAGGTAATATTATGATTGAAATAAAGTATCCAAATATAAAATTTAGGGAATATATAAATTTTATCACGGAATATTGTAAAAATAATAATTTGACATTAATATTAAAGGGTTCATTGGCTGTTAATAAAGCCTGTGAATATTCTGATATTGATTTAGTTCTTTTTGGAAAATTAGATAAAAACAATATTTACGAAATAGTATATAATTACAATAATCCTTTATTATTAAATATATCAACAAACCCCAAAGGAATGTTAATTGTTTCATATGAAAATAATATTTCAATTGATATGGATATAAGAAAAACGATAATTGAAAAAGACATTATTCCTGAAAATAAAATTTTAGTAAACAATGGAATTAATTTGAGTAAATCAATAATTAGGTATGAATTAAATATATCAGATTATCGTAACAAATATTCAAATGAATTATATGAAATACTTAAATTAATTATTAAGGGGACGAATAAATATTTATCAAATAATAAAACAATAGCAAATGATTTTTTAATAGAAATTAAGGAAAAATATAAAAAGTATTTTGGAATAGAAAAATTAAATTTTAACAATGAATATAAACATGATGTTCAAATAATTTATAATGATATTTTAAGAAAAAATGATATTGATAAAACAAAACAAACATATTTTAATAAATTATTAGGAGTAAAAATATAAAAAAGCCTGACCAACCTTCACATAATAGGTCGGTAAGTGTACACCGCCTTACGGCGGTATACAGCCAGAACGTTAGGCGAAAGTTATTTGAATTGATTGGAAAATATAATTGACAATATTCTTAAAAAATGTTATAAATAGGAATGGAGAAATAATGAAAAATATTGTTTATATTATACTAATTTTATCAATAATTTCATGTAAGTCTAATAATGTTAGAATTAGTGATTATGAAAATCCCAAAAAGGCTTTATTGATAATAGATATGCAAATAGATTATATCGGAGAAAACGGAAAATTTACTATAGAAAATAATCAAATAGAAAATTTAATTGGTATAACAAATAATATTATAGATGAATATTACAAAAATAATTATAAAATAATATATATAAGAAATATATTTAGGGAAAATGATTTTAAAAATATATTCCGTAATTATGCGGCAATTGAAGGGTCATCTGGTATAGAAATTGATCCAAGAATAAACATTGTGTCAGAAAATATTTTTGATAAATATACTCCCACTGCATTTTCAAATGTAGATTTTGAAATATTTCTTGTCGAAAATCATATTAACGAGTTATTTTTATGTGGTGTAATGGCAGATCAATGTGTATATAAAACAGCAATATCAGCATATAATAAAGGTTATATTGTTAATTATTTTGCAAATGCTGTTGGATCGTTAAGTGTTAAGAATATAGAAAAAGCAATAAAAAAATTAAATAAAAAAGGTATAAATATTATAAGATATTAAAAAGCAAAAAAATGTCACTTATCGCCGGATCGTTATGCGCAATACATCCCAATGTGTTGACAAATATTTGAATATGATATAAATATGATTTGGGGGAATTATGGAAAATACTAAAAAACGTTATATAAATACGGCAAATTTATACGATTTGGATCAAAGGGATAATTTAGTTGTTGATATTCTATTTTATATTGAGTATGCCAAAAGACAAAATGGCAATATTCTTGAATTAGGGTGTGGTACTGGAAGAGTATCCATTGAACTCGCTAAAGAAGGATTTTATGTAACTGGACTGGATTTATCAGAAAAAATGCTTGAAATATATAAAAATAAATTAAAAGATTTACCGAATAATATACAAAATAAAATAGATATTGTAAAAGGAGATATGTCAAATTTTGCAATTAATAAAAAGTATTCATTAATAATTGCACCCTTTAGGGCTTTTCAGGCATTAACTAAAGAAAATGATATTAAAAATTGCCTTAATTGTATAAGGGAGCATTTAGAAACAAATGGTATATTCATAATAAATGTATTTCGTCCAAATAAAGTATTGGATGAGAGTTGGTGTTCAGGTGAGGCAATTCAATGGGAAAGAGATGATCAAAAAAATGGAATTCATGTAATAAAAAAGGATTTACGTGAAAAAATTGATATAAAAAATCAAATAATTTACCCAAAATTTATTTATGAAGTAATAGATAAAAATGGGAATATAGAAAATTATATAGAAGAATTGAAATTAAAATATTATTATTATGATCAATTGAAAAGAATATTATTGGAAAATGGTTATGAAATTTCCGAGGAATTTGGCTGGTATGATAAGACCAAAATAGAAAATGGTAGGGAACTAATAATGGTGTGTAAAAAAGGGACGTATTGCGCATAACGAGGTTGCAGAAAAAGTAAATATCATATGATATAATAATTTTTGAGGTATCAGTATGGATAAAAAAATAGGCATTATTGGTTATGGTAGTATGGGGAAAATGATTTTCGCAAAATTTATTGAAGCAAAAATAGTACCTGAAATTAATATTTATCTCTCAAATAGAACTTATGATAAAATAAGTAATCTGAACAATGTTTTCCCTCAAATAAATATCTGCAAAAATAATATTGATACAGCTAAAAATGCAGATATACTTTTTATATGTGTAAAACCTTTGGAAATGAAATCAGTTTTAATGGAAATAATCAAGGATCTTAAAAATGATTGCCATATTATTTCAATAACCGCAAATGTATTATTTAAACAAATTGAAAAAATATGTGTAAACAAGAAAATATCGAAAGTAATTCCCAGTGTGACTGCAGAAATAAATCAATCAGTAACGTTAGTGGGTCATAATAATTATGTTAATAACAGCGATAAGAATACATTAAAGGCATTGTTGGAGTGTTTTGGAACTGTTGTTGAAATATCGGAAACAGAAATGGGGATGGGAACGGAATTAACCAGTTGTATGCCTGGATTTATAGGGGCAATGTTTAAAGTTATAACCGCTGAGGCTGAAAAACACACATCACTAGATAGAAAAGAAATAATTGATATGATTATTAATACAGTATATGGGACAGGAAAATTATTATTGGAAAAAGAAATAACATTTGAACAATTGATAAGCAGGGTAGCAACAAAAGGTGGAATAACGGAAGAGGGGACAAAAATAATAGAAACGCAAATGCCTAATATTGTAAATGAATTATTTGAAAAGACATTGGAAAAAAGAAAAATAACAACAGAAAAAGTACAACGTGATTTTGATATATAATAATACGGGCACACAGCACATAACGAGGTTGCAGAAAAAGTAAAATTTGTATAAAAAGCGATGTAAAAATAAGCTATTTAAGGCGTTTTCAAGCGATTTTCGAGCAAAATAAAGAGTGTTTTTTAACAGAAAATAGTTTTTCTGCAATCTCAACAGGTCTGTATATGCTTCGCCGCCTTTGGCGGCAAACTTATCGCCGGAACGTTAAGCGTAATATATATTGAACTTTTTGGAAAATATTTAATATAATATTGATAAAATTATTTATTTTAAGGTATAATTGGAATATGAAGAATTTATTGTTTGTTTTGAGCATTATAATACTGTCTGGTTGTTCAGATATAAAATATGAAAATTCGATAAATATAAATGCGCCAAAAGCCCTTGTTTTTGGGATTTTAGAGGACTATGAAAATTATCCAAATATTATCCCTGAATTTCATAATAAGGTAAAAGTTATTTCAAAAAATCGTACAGGATTAGGGGTTCAATTTATAAATAATTCTAAATTTGGTGGTTATAAAATTGAATCAATATATGAAGTTACTGAATATAGGTCTAATGAATATATAAAAATGGAAAATAAATCCCAATATGGTTTAACGGAATTAATTGTTAATGATATTGGAAATAATGAAACAAAATATACATTAATAAATTATGTAAGGATACCAAATTCTATGAGAAATAAATTAAATAATGCATTTGATAATGAATTGGAAACAATAAAGAAAGTAAGTGAATATAATTATAATAATAAATAGAAAGAGAAAACATGGGAATAAGATATATGGTATAATAAATAGCACAAAAAAATACTTACCAAATGTTTTGTTTTTTTATATATTTAATATATAAGAGGGTAAATTATGTTTTTTAGAAATATAATAATCACATTAATTATTACTGGGTTTTTTGTGGGTTGTACTATTAACTGGAATAGTCAATCGCATGAAATGAATACAAGAACCGATTATGCCTTCTCCATAACAGGGACACCTGTAGAAACAAATAATATTGTCAGTATTCTTGAAAAATCAATAAAAAAAGACAACAGTCTGCCGCCTAATGCCGGTATACTGTTAAAAGGACAAATAAAAGAACCATTAGTGAGTTTTGGGTCAGGTAAGTTACTGGGATTTGTTAAATTAAAGAATCAAGGGGATTATACGCATCTTTATCAATTACCAAGTGAGATGAAGCCATTCATATGGGATGGCTCAATAACAGTGAATGGCAAATCTGTAAATACTGAAATTACTTTTGATGTTTATGCTAATAAAAATGGGAATGATAAACATTTCATACTAACTAATGCGGCTTTTCAGAAAATTCATTTGGAATTTGATGATCCTTTTGATATATATACTGGCGGTAGTGATTATTTTCCCTTTCTTGTTGGTTATGTGAATATATCCAGTAGTAAATACCGTTTATATGCAGTTCTGGATAATTTTTCTAATAAGAAATTCTATAATGAGGTTTTTTATAATCCTATGCAAAAATTTCAGCTTATTGATGAACAGAATACAGTTTTGGCAGAAATAGAAAAGGATAAGTACACCATCTATGACACTACGCCAGAAGTGGAAAGGGATAGTCTAAAATATGCTATTGCGCTAATAGTTGCTTTTAGACATTCTACATCAGTACTTAAAAATATAAGAGATGAATGGAGTCCGCCTTTATTTTATCGATATATTTACCCATAAGATTATGCAAAAGTATCAAGCACGAATTTATCCTTAATTGAGTCAAAATGACATGCTTTAAAAAATCGTTTGTAAATATTATTGTAAAAATAATATAAATTGTTATAATAATAATTTGAAGGAAATATGAAAAAGCAAATAATAATTTATGTTGACATGGAAGGTGCAAGCGGTATTTTTGAACATAATAGCAGTGCTGTTATTCACGGCTCACCCTTGTGGCGTGAATATGGAAAAAAATGTATTACTAGTGATGTATTAGCAGTTTGCCAAGCGGTAAATGAATGTAAAATTGATGAAATATTGATATATGATGGTCATTTTGCAGGAGAACCAGAATATAATATTATTGTTGATGAATTACCTAATAATATTAAATTGTTTGATACATGGAATAGGTGTTTTGATTGGAGAAGAATACGCGGACAAACTGATTTAGAAGCATTTGGTTTAATTACTGTAGGACAACACGCAAGATATGGAGAAAATGATGCATATTTTCCGCATACAATACAATCACCGCCTATAAAATCATTATATGTAAATAATAAAAATATTGCAGAGATTGGAATGTGTGCATACAATTTTTGCGGAATAAAATATATAGCAAATATTGGTTGTATGGCTTCAATGGCGGAAGCGAAAGAAATTAGTCAAAAAGTTACTTGTATACCTGTAAAAGATAAAAAGAAAAAATGGGAACCGGAATATACTGAAACATTTTCAATAATAAAAGAAAATGTAATTAATGCAATAAATGATATTGAAAATAAAGAAATAATAGAAATAGAAGAACCATGTATTTTCAAAATGGAAATATTAGATAATTATAAATTTAATAAGCCTGAAAATATATCTTGGAAAGGGACATTTTCAGAAAAAGAAACATATTGGGAAGCACCTTCGGTTGAAATAGGTTTTGAAATATTAAATTATATAAGAAATTGTATTATAGAATATGAATAAAAAATTGGCTAAAAGGTTTTTTACTTCGCATAACGAAGTTGCAGAAAAAGTAAATTTGTATAAAAAACGTCACTTATCGAAAGTGGTAAATTTTAAGGCAAAAGTAATAAAGAAATAAATTAAAAATATGGTTACCGCTTTAAATATTACGCTTCGCTTTATAATCTGCCAATAATTTAGCATACTTTTTACCTTCCAGCTTCAATTTTAACAGTGTTAAAGCGAAGCAGATAACGAAGCAAAAAATTGTACAAAGTACGAAGTTAATCCACGCCTGAATATTATCATGAGGAAACCAATTGAATATTATCGCGAAAATTGAAGCGGTAACTAGAGTTGCAAGCAATAATAAAAAGACTCGAAATAAATAATTTATTTTTGTTTGAATATATTCAGAAAACAATAATACGAAAAAAAGGGCTAGTATTAAAGAAAATCCCGCTAATTGTGAAATTGTGTTATACCGCAATCCATTGTTAATTAAAAACAAAGTTGATACATCACGCATATCTTGTCCATTAAGTCCAATTAACATTCCCATAATACTAATGGCTATTATCGTTAATGAAAAAATGACCGTAAATCTTAGAGTTAATTCTATTGCAAGAGCCGCAATAATTTTTTTTTCAATCATAATAAGCCTCCAATTTTTCTTTTACCACCGCGGCATATTGACGAGAAACGATAAGTTTACTGCCGCCTATCATTGATAAGATAAGTCTGCGATTAAAATCAGACTCAATTGAATGTATATGATTAATATTAAAAAGACTGTTCTTGTTTACCCGTATAAAATCGCGGTCGGCAAGTTTTGCTTCCAATTCGTATAATTTAAGGGAACTTTCATATACGCCATTTGATGTATACAGAAACGTGTGTTTATCAACACTGTCAATATATACTACATCCGAGGCTTCAAGGATATGCTGCCGCCCGTCTTTACGCCCGGTGAGTTTCATGTCCAACAATCGTATAGCGGCAAGCAATTTATCAATATCATCACTTACGCGGTTACATTTGACCGTAATCTCGGTCTCTGTATATCGGTCGTCAATGTTGATGGTAATTTTCATATTTCAGATTTTATTTTTTATTTTTCGGTTACTCAAGTTCATTTTTACTGACCTGCCGGAAATTAGGACTAAGTTGTCGGTTCCATTACCTAAGTTTCATTGTTTGGCTGAATATTAACGGCTATTTTTTATTATATCAAATTATAAAGGAGCATGAAAATGAAAAACAAGAAAAAGTACAGTGTCTGTTTATTGTTACTTATTACTTGCAAACTATGGGCTGAAGCGCCGGAATGGTTTATTCCGTTACGCGACGCGGTATACGAACAGCAATTATCCGGCGGTGAAAATTTATCCATTTATACCTCTGTGAAACAACAAGCCGAAAACATCGCTTCAGAAGTTGAAAGGTACATCATTTTTGCAAAATGTGAAAACTTAATGGGGCAAGCATACCAACGGGAAGGGAAAAATACCGACGCCGTTACCCATTATGAACGCGGTGAATCTTATTCAAAATTGGCTCTCGGAAAACAACCAACTTCGGAAGGGTACTATGTTCTGGCGGAAAGTATTTCCCTGCTTTGTGATTTAAAGGGATTTGGCTATCAAGTAAAGAATGGACAACGCTTCATCGATAACGCAAATAAGGCCATTAGTCTTGATCCGCATAATGCTGCGGCTAAATATTTACTTGCTGCCATGTATGCGTTCCCAAACCCGCCATTTCGTAATTTGACTAAAGCCAAACAACGTCTTGAAGATATATTGAATAATGATAACGAATATATGCCGAAAGATGTTTGTTTTAAAGTTTATTATGCTTTGGGGGTTGTTTATCAAAAAGAGAATAAACCGAATGATGCCAAGTCATGGTTTGAAAAAGCTTTGTTGCTTTATCCAACTAATAAAGACGTTAAAAATCGCTTAAAGGAAATATCACATAATTAAAATATTATGTGAGTTAACATTATAAGGAGGATGAAATAATGGAAAAGAAAATTAATGTACGGTATTTTTGGCAAATCATATATGCTCATACAATAGCATATTTTATTGCAGGAATATTTGCAGTTGTAGTAATGAATTATAAGGAATTATATCTCACAGAAACAATATCATCACTAATGCTTCCTATAGATACGCCTATTGTCGCATTAGGTCCTATTTTGCAGGTATTTCGCGGAATAATATTGGCACTGATTTTTTTACCTTTTCGGAAAATATTTTTTGAGGAAAAGAAAGGCTTGTTAAAATTGGGGCTAATAATTATTGGGCTATCATTATTATCAACCATTGGTCCGACAATGGGATCATTTGATGCATACATTTACACAAAAGTACCGTATATGTATCAAATTTTAGGTTATCCAGAAGCGATAATATATGTATTACTATTTATTGGAATATTAAGTATTTCAATAAAATATTCCCACAAAAAAATTATAACGATATTATCAATAGTATTTATGGTATTGATAAGTTTAATTTGTATAATGGGTTATGTAATGGCATAACGCAAAAATATATGGAAAAATATGTTTATAGAAAAGCTACCGAAAGAGACATAGAATTTATTTCTGAGATAAGATTGGAAGTATTAAAATCTGCTAATAATATTGATAATAATGTAAATATGGATAATATTTTTGCTAAAACACATGAGTATTATATGGATAGCATACAAGAAGAAAATATTACATATTTGGCATTTGATGGTATAGATTTTATTGGTTGTGGTTCAATTTGCTTTATAAAATTAATGCCGACATATAATAATCAAACTGGTAAAAAAGCATATATTATGAATATGTACACAAGGGAGAAATATAGACGAAAAGGAATAGGGAAAAGTATTTTGAACTTATTAATAGATGAAGCAAAGAATAGGCAAATAAAATATATACAATTAGAAGCCACTGAAATCGGGAAAAAACTATATTTAAATTATGGATTTTATGAATTGAAAAACGAAATGGAAATACAAATATAGAATAAATGATGAGCGCCAAAACCAGCACATAGTTGTAATGTTTTAGCGTAAAATATAATAAACAGTATATTATTGACATAATAGATAATAATGTATATAAAATAAGGAAAGATTTGAATTTTAGAGCAAAAGTAATAATGAAATAAATAAAAATATAAAATATATATAGGAAAATAAATTGGATAAAAAAATATATCTTATAGCCGAATTAGACGATAATTTGCAATTGGAAATAAAAAATATTGAAAAAATAATAATTGAAAATGGGTTTATTGGCAAACAAACAAAAGATATACCATATCATATTACATTATGTTCGTTTTCAATTGAAATGGAAAATTATCTCAAGGATTTACTGGAAAAAATAAGTAAAATATTCAAAAAAATAAATATAAAGTTTAGCAGTTTGGGATTGTTTGGATTAAATGTTTTGTTTATAAATCCGGATATGAATATGAAATTAATTGAAATTTATGATCATGTAAAAGAAAATAGTTTTGAAAAAGAATATGATTTAGCAGCTCACGCAACTTTAATAATAGATGAACCGGAAAATATAATAAAAATATTACCAAAAATAGTAGATATCTATAAAGGGCTTAATGGAAAAATAAAATATATAAGTTTATATGAAGTTTTTCCAGTGAGGTTTATAAAAAGAATAGAATTATTGTGATAAAGCAAAAAACTATGTGTTTTATTTTATAACTTTGTAATGTAATTATAAACTTTTTCAGACCAATCAAATATATTTTTACAATTATATTGTATATAATGGATTTTATCTGTTATGTTTTGGGGAATTATATTCGAAAATTCAGTTTTATATTGTTCTGGAATTATACAACAATATAAATTATCATAAAGTATTAGTTCATTTTTAATTTTGGCAGGATGGTATCCATCATTTACAAAATCTTTATGTTCAATAATAGATTTATATTTAAAATAAAATCTTACGCTTGGCTTAAATCCACTACTCAAATCAATCTCATTAGGGTTTTTACCTAATATCCGCTCCATAATAAGCCTGTCCCCCGCTTGACAATTACCCCATGAAAACATGATATAATCAAAAAAATCTGGCGGATCATTAGCGGCATTTCTCGGTTCTTTTGCAAGCTCAATTCCTGTTTTGTTTCTCGCTTTTACTGCCGATAGTATTTTACCGCAATTGAATATTGACTTTGCATCTTCAATACTTGCTGTATGGCATAAAAAATCAGTTATACAGCCTTTTTGGTTGCAAGCAATACATTCCGTGATTTTTTTAGGTACACTTACCTGTAAATATTGATCTGGGTTTTTAATTGCATAATTAACTTTTTCAGTTATATTATTATTTTCGCAAATAATTTTCGTTTTTCTATTATTATTATTTTCATATTCTATAAATAATAGAAGTTTCTTTAATTCCCAATCGGAAATATATGGAAAATTTGATAGAGCAAAATAATAAACATTATCCCAAATAATTGTTAATTTATGTTCTGCAATATTAATAATCAAAAATATCCCCTAAGAAATGTATAATAATAAAACAGTATATAAATAAAAAATAAAAGTCAATAAATTGAAAATGAATAAAAATGTTAAGTATTTATTTTTTGATTATGATATATTTTTTATATAATATTCAATGTATATGAATATAAAATCATTTGAGGGAGTAAAAATTATGTGTGAGCAAAGTGAAGTAAATGAGCAGAAATTATCAATCCCAATGATATTTTTTCTGGGATTAGTTCCAGGGTTGGTTATACTCTTTTGGGCTTTTCTCTTTTCAAGCCCATTTTTTGGTATAAACTTTTCAATAGTTTTATCAATAATGTTGGCAGTAATTTTAGGACTTATCCCAACAGAGTTAGGAATATTAAAATTTATTGCAAGAAAAGAAAACAAGAAAATAAAGGATTTAATTTTGTATAAAAATAAAACCACAAAATTGAGACTGTTTTTATCGATAATTATCCCCTTCATGATTTCGGGGCTTGCTTTTTCGTTAATATCTTCTTATGAACTAAAATTATGGAAAATATTTGATTTTGTACCTGATTGGTTTAGGATTGAAAGGACAAATTTACAAGAAATGAAATACTTGAAAATTACTGTAATATTAGCATTTATTTTTAATGGCTTTTTGGGACCAATAGTTGAAGAAATATATTTTAGAGGTTATTTATTGCCACGAATGGGTGTTTTTGGTAAATTTGCACCATTAATAAATTCTATAATATTTTCATTGTATCATTTTTTTACGCCTTGGCAAAATATTACAAGGATAGTGGGTGTAACTCCAATGGTCTATTCTGTATGGATAAACAAGGACATAAAAATTGGAATAATAGTGCATTGTTTGGGTAATATTATAGGATCTTTGGGTATGATAAATTTATTATTTGTATAAAAGCAAAAATTATTTCGCCTAAAAGGTCTGCATGCGCTTCGCCGCCTTGTAACGGCTCGCATACAGCCGGAACGTTATGTGCAATTTAAGCTGAACTATATTGTAAATATTGACAATATCAATGAAATACTGTAATAACAATTAAGGAGTTATTTGTAAAACAAATGAAAAAATCAATTCAATTTATTGTTTTGTGCTGTGCCATTAGTTGGGCAATAGCAGGGGTGGCAATTTTACTTGGCTTGCGTGTTACACAAAAAATTGCTTACACGGTTTTTGGTTCAGTTTA
>Ga0268262_10002261_pt1 | contig 22569 bp, 20 predicted proteins | sample TergutNc150P3_FD_190354 | JGI IMG/M metagenome (GOLD analysis project Ga0268262, IMG submission 190354) | Nasutitermes corniger P3 segment gut microbial community from laboratory colony in Florida, USA - Nc150 P3 (SPAdes) (version 2) | ecosystem: Host-associated > Arthropoda: Insects >...
TAGTATTGGCATACCCAATGTATTGGTAGAAGCCCGGCCGTCTGTAAAATACGGCATAACAGGAACGCATATTACCGTAACGGTCAATGGAGAGGAAGAAAACGAACATACCCACGAACATGCTCACGGCGAACACAGCCACAGACATAACAGCTATCATGATATTGAACATTTATTAATCGATCATTTAACCGTTTCCGATACCGTAAAAAAGAACGTCCTTGCGATTTACAAACTGATAGCCGAAGCCGAAAGCCATGTACACGGCGTTCCTGTAGACAAGATACATTTTCACGAAGTCGGAGAAATGGACGCAATCGCTGATATTACAGGCGTTTGTATGTTAATAGAAGAACTTGCGCCCGATGTAATTCTAGCTTCCCCTGTTAATACCGGAAGCGGACACGTCCGCTGCTCTCACGGCATTTTACCCGTACCTGCTCCCGCAACCGCTTATATTTTGCAAAATGTCCCCATGTATAATGACCAAACGCAGGGCGAACTCTGTACGCCAACAGGCGCGGCTCTGCTCAAACACTTTGTAAAAGAATTTCGCGCGATGCCGGTAATAAGCGTAAATAAAATCGGATACGGCATGGGAACTAAAGACTTTGAAAAAGTTAGCTGCGTACGGGCATATATCGGCAATACGAAGGATAACGCGGAAGAAGTTACGGAGCTTGTCTGCAATTTGGACGATATGACGCCTGAGGCGGTAGCTTTCGCGCAGCAGCTTTTGTTTGAGGAAGGGGCGCTTGACGTATACACCACCCCTGTTTGCATGAAAAAGGGGCGCATGGGATTAATTTTTACCTGTATGTGCCGCAGTGAATTAAAAGACAAAATGGTATCTCTTATTTTTAAACATACAAGCACACTTGGAATGAGAGAGAACACAAGCCGCCGTTACACGCTGCAGCGCGAGCAAAAAGAAATTCAAACCCAATACGGCACGGTCAGGATAAAAACCGCTTACGGGTACGGAGTACAGAAATCCAAACCCGAATATGAGGATATAGCCAGAATTGCGAAAGAAAAGGGAATATCAATACAGGATGTATTAAACGGTGTCTGACACCAATGACTGTCCCAAACCCCGACCCCCAGTCCCTAGTTAAATACCCCAATTTATGGTATTTTCAAAGCAGGAGACACTGTGGCGAAAATTTGTCTTTGCCTGACAGCAAAAACCCTTGAACGGAATCTGGAGATTCTTGACAAGTACCATAAATACGCGGATGTAGCCGAACTACGCGTTGATTGTCTTGAGCCAAACGAACGCTTCCAAATCAGGCGGTTTCCCGAGCAGACGGATATGCCCGTTATTTTAGCAATACGCAGGGATATTGACGGCGGCCTTTTTAACAGCGGCGAGGGATCGCGCATTAACCTGATGGCGCAGGGGCTCGCCTACGCGGACGCTGACAGACGGCGGAATTTCGCCTACCTCGATATAGAAGAAGACCTGAATGTTCCAAGCCTGGAAGAAGCGGCCCGAGCGTTTGGGACAAGGATCATACGCTCATGCCATAATTTAAAAGGCTCTTACAGTGATCTAGCCGGCAAAATACGCTCAATACGCCATTCCGAAGATGAAATAGTCAAGCTGGGCATAATGGTAAATTCCACGAAGGATGTGCTCGATCTCCTGCGCGCCGGAAAAGAATGCAAGGAGCAGGAAAAAATCCTGATCGCTATGGGGCATCTCGGCGTGTACAGCAGAATACTCGCGGAGCAGTTCGGTTCTTTTTTAAGTTATACAAGCGCGTATTCCGAGCCGGATATACCCGTTGTCGCGCAGGGCCAGCTCGACATACAAAAACTCTCAAAACTCTACCGTTTCCGTAACATTACAACTAACACAAAAATATACGGCATTACAGGATTTTCGCCCAGGGTAACGCAGTACCTTCATTTCTTTAACATGATTTTCGGGCTGGAGGATATTGACTCCGTTTACGCGCCCTTTCCCATGGATTCAATTGACGTGTTTATGGAGTTGGCGCGGGAGCTTGGCATTAGCGGCCTTTCGGTAACGGTTCCCTATAAAGAGGCGATCATGTCTTTTCTTGATAATCAAAGCCCTGAGGTACAGAGCATTAACGCCTGCAACACCCTTTGCCGGGGCCCGCAAGGCTGGATTGGGGAAAATACCGAGGCGAAAGGGTTTTCAGATTCGCTGTTGGCCTTTTTGGGCAAGTCAAACCTTAAGCGGATGAGGGCCACCGTTATCGGGGCGGGCGGGGCGGCGAGGGCTGTCGCCGGGGAGCTGCACAGGCTGGGCGCCAAGGCCCTTATTCTGAACAGAACCGTCCACAAGGCCCGCAGCCTCGCCGCCGGCTATAAATTCGCCTGGGGAGGCCTGGATAACCGCGGCATTGACATGATGGATAAGTACTGTGATATTATTATTCAAACCACTCCCGCGGGGATGGAAGAAAACGATTCAGGCGATCCTGTGGCGATGTACAGCTTCTGCGGGGAAGAAGACGTGGTGGATCTGGTCTACCAGCCTGAAAAGACGGCTTTTCTTAAACGGGCCGCCGACGCTGGCTGCCGTATACTAAATGGTTATGACATGTTTATCAGAAACGCCCAGCGCCAGTACGCCTTGTTTACAGAAAAGGAATTCCCGGAATATCTGATGGCGCGGCTTCCGATTGCCGGGGAATGAACAGGGGTTTTTATGGGACAGACAGACGCTGAAAAACAGGCAATTGCGCTGAAAATGAAACAGGCGGCGGGCAGGGCCGCCGTTGACGCGCTGGTAAAAAGCGGCATGAAGCTTGGGCTTGGAACCGGTTCCACCGCCATTCACGCGATCCGCAGGGTGGGCGAGCTCCTTTCGCAGGGGGCGTTAGTCGATATACGCGCTTTTACCACAAGTTTCCAGTCTGAAATTGAGTGTGAAAAATTGAAGATACCTTTTTTCCCTTTGAATTCACGGGAGCTGGCCGGCAGGCTTGACCTTACAATAGACGGCGCGGACGAGGTTGATCCGAGAAGTTATCTGATAAAGGGCGGCGGCGGGGCCATGCTCATCGAAAAACTCGCCGCCTACGCTTCTTCCGCTTTTGCCATTACGGTTGACGAATCAAAAATCGTTAGCAGTTTGGGGACGGGCTTTCCGGTTCCGGTGGAAGTGATCCCGGAGGCGAGGGCCAGCGCCGGCATGGCGCTTGAGGCGATGGGAGCAACGGTCGTTTTGCGGGAGGCCCTGCGCAAAGCCGGCCCTGTTATCACCGAGCACGGAAACCTGATACTTGATATTCGTTTCGCTAAACCCGTTGATCCCGAGGCTATGGAACGGGAGATAAATTATATTCCCGGCGTCGTGGAGAACGGTTTTTTTACCCGGATTCGTCCCGCGGTCTTTATCGCGCGCATGGACGGAAATATTGAAGTAAGAGAAAAATAATAAAAAGAGAGAAGTAAAAATATGAGAGTTTTTCTTATTTGTCTGGAAGAAGAAAAAGAAAAAGCCTCGCAGCTTGTGTCTTTCCTTGAAAAAACGGGCATTTCCTCGGATACCCTCCTTATTAAAACCAGGGATGAAGGGCGTAAGATCATTAACAATTACACCCATGTTGTAATTCTTTCGGCGCTTGGGCCGGGGTGGATAGATTTTCTCGCCGGGTTTTTCTGCGGCTCGCATCTTCCTCTTGTTGTGTTCGGGCAGAAAGCCATCGAAAATGTTCCGGATGTATTTGCCTTTTGTTTTAAATTATTGGATACTGAGGAAAAATTACACGAATATATCATTAATGAATACGAAATTGCCAAAAAGAATGAAGCCGCGTCTGAAGTAAATCATATCAGGCAGGCCCTGCTTGACAGGGGCATTCCCACGACGCCTGAAGCTCTTGCCCAGTGTGTCGCCGAAGATAAAGTAGACGAAGTTTCTCTCTTTTTATCCGCCGGTTTTTTACCCGATTTAAAAGACAAAAAAGGAATTCCACTGCTTTGTATCTCCGCCAGAAACGGGCATTTAAACACCGTTGAGTTTCTGCTCCGTTCCGGGGCTAAGGTGGATATCATCGCCGAGGACAGGGGTTCTACCGCCCTTATTGACAGCGCTATGGGAAGGCACAAAGACGTGATAAAAAAACTTATCGAGGCCGGAGCGGATGTGAATTATAAAAACAGCGACGGGCAGACAGCGCTGATTATCGTTGTAGGGGCCGGAGACGAGGAAATTGTTGAAATATTGGTTAAGGCCGGGGCTGACCCTGACATTGGAGATGCCTTTGGCGTGAGCGCGAGAATGTACGCTAACCTCTTTAAAAATGAAAAGATTAATGCCCTTTTTAAATCTAAGAAATAAGAAATTGTAACAGCTGCTTTTTACGAATGAAATGAAAAGTTTCGAATCGGTGTCAGTCACCATAATGAGCTGCTTTTTACGAATGAAATGAAAAGTTTCGAATCGGTGTCAGTCACCATAATGTCATCTGGCCGTCCCACTTGGGTTGGCGCTCCTCTGTAACAAGGGGGACAAGGGTTTCCAGTTCCGAGAGAAAACGGCTGGGAGGGTTTTTCAGCAAGCGCCCCCGGAAATTGCGGGAAGCCGCGCAGGAAAGCCAGAGTCCGCGGCGCGCTCGGGTCATGGCGACATAGAGGAGCCGTTTTTCTTCCTCAATGTCAGGGTTTTCATTGTAGAGGGTGAAGGGGAGCATTCTTTCTTCCAGGCCCGCGACAAACACATGATCAAACTCCAGTCCCTTTGAGGCGTGGATTGTCATCACTCTGACACCTTCGCGGGGCCTATCGGGAAGGCCCAGGCCCACGGACAGGTTATCCAGAAGCGCCTGGTTACTTCCGAATAAATCAACGAGGCGTATAATCTGATTAACAGCCTCAATATCTGCGGGTTTTTTATTTTTTATTTTCATGGAATCCCAGACGGCGCTTATATCCTCCGACTGCCGTGTCCGCAAATTTTCCAAAAGGGTTTTAACAGGTTCTTCTTCCCACCAGACCTGCGCTCCGGCGATTTCAAATGGTATGCCGTGGTCGTTGAGCGCCTTGGCTATTGGTTCCGCAAGTGCCGAAGCCCGCACAAGAACAGCGCAGTCCGAGGGGCTGAATTCCCCGTGGCTTAAATCCACGCTGTTGGTTGTCTTTGAATCGAGCGCGAAAAAACTCGTCCCCCCGACAAGCGACGCGATGATACGGGCAATGCCTTCGGCCTCGGACTTGTCTGAAGGGTAAGTCCGCCGGAAAAGGCTGACAGGCATGGAGGAAAGCTCATCGGCTCCTTTTAGATCAGTCTGAGCCAGACACCCCGCGGCCTTGATGATAGGCCCGGCGCAGCGGAAACTTTTGCGCAGTTCAAAACGGCCGGCGTCCGGGTAGTCCTGACAAAAGCGGTCAATGAAAGTCTTGTCAGAGCCGCGGAAACCGTAAATGGCCTGGTTGGGATCGCCTATGACCCACAGGCAGGCGGCCTCATTCCCGGCCAGCAGCCGGATCAGTGTGTATTGGGCGAGATTGATGTCCTGGTATTCATCAACAAAAATATATTTAAATCGTTGACAATAATTTTTTAGTATATCTTTCCTCTCGGTAAACAGCTTTACCGTGTTAGTGATGAGCCCGTCGTAGTCAACAGCGCCCAAAGAATCGAGTTGTCTGAGGTATTCGGCGTTGCTGGCGGCGTTCGCTAAAAGCTCGTCTCTTTCTTTTTCGGAGAGAATTTTAAAATCAGGGGGAAGTCCGGCGGCGGCGTATTGTTCACGCAGAATCGAGGCGCACAGCGAATGGAATGTAGCGACTACGGGCTTTTCCGCCTCCGGTTCCTTCGTCAGGCGAAGCACCCTTTCCCGCAGTTCAGCCGCCGCTTTTACCGTAAAACTCAAGGCAAGTACCGAAGCGGGATTAGTCCCCTCGCTAATAACACGGGCGATTTTGGCGGCAAGCACCGCGGTCTTTCCCGTTCCCGGCCCCGCTATGATTATCCCCCTTCGCGAACCCGAAGATACCGCCGCCTGCTGATCAGCGTCCAAAGAGAAAACGCGCTCCCGCAACAAGGGCTTTTTCTCATTAGCCGAAGAAACAATTTTTTGTTTTGCCTGACCTGCTTTCTTTTTTGTGTTAGTGTTGTTAACAATGTCGTTTTCAAAAAGCCCGTTCCCGTTTTCTTTCGCTTCTCCCGCGGCAAAAGCACGGATAACGCCGTACTCGCCGTCATAACCCGGAGAAATCGACACTTCGCCACGGCGCATACGACCTATGGCTTTTGCAAGCAGTTCCCCCGATATGCCGTGACAGCTTAATGTTTCGATTTTTTCCGGGGGCATATCCATAAGAAGGTTAAATTCGCTTCCGGCTTTTTCAATGAGTGTCCCATAAGCGGCTTCTACTTTTTTGGAAGCCTCTCCTGTTTCAAGAAGTTCCCCAAGGATTTCTTTTAATGGTATTAGCGAATAGTAGGGCCTTTTGTTCGCGCTTTGTTCTTCGGGGCAAGGGGCGGCCTCGTCAACAGGGCGGTCGGCCAGTTCCAGAACCCTGCCCATGACTCCCCTTGTTAGGGGCTTGCCGCAGACCGGGCAAACGCCGTTTTTCTCAGCCGCTTCTTCAGGCTCAAGGCAGATTCCGCAGCTCCTGTGCCCGTCGTAATGGTACTTGCCCTCCTGCGGAAAAAACTCAACCGTCGCGATAATTTTATTTTCAAATAAAGCCTTTCTGAAAGAATCGTAGGTTAGTTCCATTTCAAAAATCGTCGCTTCCCTGCCAAGTTTGTCAGGCGAGTGGGCGTCCGAGTTTGAAATGATCGAATAACGGTCAAGGCCGCTTAAAGCCCAGTTCATAGGCGGGTTGGAAGAAAGCCCTGTTTCTATTGCCGGGATATGGGAACTCAATGAGCCGTAACATTCCTCAATGGAATCAAAGCCGGATTTCGCGCCCAGCACGGAAAACCAGGGCGTCCAGATATGGGCGGGAATCAGCATGGCCCTGTCGTCGGCCTCAAGCAGCAGGGACAGAAGGTCTTGCGAATCAAGCCCCAGTATGGGCCTTCCGTCCGAGCGGATGTTCCCCAGCCTTTCCAGTTTCGCGTTGAAAACAGCGGCGGCTTTGAAATCCGGCAGAACGACAACGTGGTGGACTTTCCTTGTCTTTCCGGCTTTCTTGTAAATCGTGCTGATCTCGCCTGTAAGGACAAAATGCACGCCCATCCTGGGCGCGCCGCCCGTCCTGGGCAGCCCTTCGGCGAGAGCGGGGCCGGCATCAAATTCCGCGCGGGCTTTTTCTTTCAGCCTGTAAAAGCCGCCTTCAGCATCCTCAAGATTGTTCCGCAGTTCCTCTATCCATTTGGGGTGGGTGCAATCGCCGGTTCCCAAAAGGCCAATGCCTTTGATCCCAGCCCACCGCTCAAGGCTTGCGGGACTTAGCCGGGAGCTCGTGGCCCTTGACCAGGGCGAATGTATGTGTATATCAGCGGTTATTTTCAATTTATAATTTTAACTTAAAGCTAATCCCCCAGGATTTGTCTTTGTGGTAATCAAAAAGCAGGGTAAGGTTGGTTTTTTTACGGCGTATATAAAACGCGAGCCTCATTAAGGCGGCTGTCTGATTCACCGCATATTTTCCTTCTTCCTCTTCTTCTTCATTTTCAATTTTTTGCAGTATCTCAACGCTGTCTATCATGAATCCAAGGCCCGCGTATGTTTTGTGTTTTTTGCTGTAATACGCGCCGGGGAAAAGCAGTATCCCCTCATGTGTGTTATTGCCGGCTACAGCCTGGTTCATGGAGTTGTTAAGGCTGCGTACAAAATCAGCGTTAACGGTTTGCTCGCAGTAGGACTGTCCGGCGGACAGCAGAAACGCCAAAATTAGGTAACTTCGCGCTTGCATAAGTTGTTATATAATATTATAAATAAAATATAAATTATAGATAGAATAATGAAAACGAGACGGTTTTTTAAATTTATTATTGCCGGTTTTATATTTTTTTCCCTTTTTTGCGGCAGTGTGTCCGCTTTGGACAGGCTTAACGCGGACATGGTTGATTTTACCAGCTTGTCTATGAATTACCCTGTGATATTGGTGCATGGGATCGCCATGACCGACCAGAAGCTTGTCTTCAGTTCCTGGGGCAAAATTCCGGATATATTAAAAGAATACGGCGTGGATGTATATATGGGAAATACGGACGCCTGGGGTTCCATCGCGTCGAACGCGGAAATAATTAAAAATACCATAGACACGGTATTGAATGACACGGGGAAGAAAAAGGTTAATATAATAGCCCATTCCAAAGGCGGCCTGGATTCCCGTATGATGATATGGAAATATAATTACGGCGACAAGGTGGCTAGCCTTACAACAGTATCAACGCCGCATCACGGCTCAATGGTGGCGGATCTGGTTCAAAGCGCTAAACCCCTCCATACCAAGGCCGTGAAAAGGAGTCTTGAGGTTTTGGGAAAAATATATAACGATATGTACCCGGACGCCTATTCCGCGAGCTATGAATTAACGACCGGAAGCATGAAGGAATTTAACAAAACTGTAATATGGGATGACAGAGTTTTTTTTCAAAGTATTTATTCAACAATGACCAATGTTTCGGACGATCCTTTTTTTGCCAGCGGGTTTTTATACTTAAAAAGGGTAGAGGGCGATAACGACGGTCTGGTGAGCGAGTATTCAACGAGATGGGGAAAAAATATTATTAAAGTAGACGCCGCGCTGTCACATGGGCAAATTATCGATTTTACCGGGAAAAACCCAATAGAAATAGAAATCCCCTTGCCAATCGTCGATCCCCCGAAGAAAAGCCGGCCTTCCCCCGGAATTCACAATCTCTATCTGAAAATTTTAAAAGACTTAAGCCATAGAGGGTTCTAGACGAGAGAGAAGAGAGAAGAGAGAAGGGAGCAGAGAGCCTTCTTCCTTTTTTATGTTATTTTTGTTATTCTTCTTAATCATGGAGAAATTTGCCGACGAGGCGATTATCGAAGTGTCCTCTGGTTCCGGCGGGAACGGCTGTGTGGCTTTCCGGCGGGAGAAGTATATCCCCAAGGGCGGACCCTCCGGAGGGGATGGCGGCAGGGGAGGGGATGTAGTGTTCACGGTTAAGCGTAATTTGCGCACCCTTGCCCATCTGCGCTACAAGCATACATTCAAGGCGGAAAACGGGCATGACGGCATGGGGGCCGGCTGTTACGGAAAGAACGGCGAGGACATTGTCATTCCGCTGCCGCCCGGCTCAATAGTCCGAGAGGCTGAGACAGGCGATCTGGTCGGCGATTTTTCAACGGAAGCCCGGAACAACGGCGATTTTGTTTTTCTTAAAGGCGGAAACGGCGGCTGGGGAAATATTCATTTTAAGTCGTCTGTAAATCAGGCCCCCCGCAAGGCCCTGCCGGGTCAGCCGGGGAAGACGGTTCAATTAAAAGTTGAGTTGCACATAATGGCGGATATAGGGCTGGTTGGGTTTCCCAACGCAGGTAAATCCAGCCTGCTTGACCGTTTTACCAATGCCCGGCCTAAAATCGCCGCGTATCCCTTTACCACGAAAATCCCCAACCTTGGCGTGCTGACTGTCGGGGATAACGATATGGGCGGAAGGGATGTAATTATCGCCGATATCCCCGGCTTGATAGAAGGCGCTTCACAGGGGGCGGGCCTTGGCATTCGTTTCCTCAAGCATATTTCCCGCACGGCGGCCCTCGCTTTTCTGGTTGACCTTTCTGACGATAATTACCTTGGCGCCTTTGACGTTCTGCAAAATGAGCTCGCTTCGTTCTCGCCCGACCTGGTGCGAAAGAAGCGTTTGCTCGTGGGAACAAAAACCGATCTGCCTGAAACCGAAGGCCGGCTTGCCGAACTCGCTGAAAAATACCCCGATGAAAAAATATTCGGCATTTCGGTTTTTTCCGGCGAGGGTATAAAAGAACTCGCCCTGGAATTCCTGCGCCTTGCCGATAACAATTCTGATGACAAGGCCGACATTGAAGCTGAACCTCAGGAGGTCTTGCAGAAATGAGACTGGCAATACTGGGCGGCAGCTTTAACCCTATTCATCTGGGGCATCTGTTCCTCGCGGACGCTGTTCTCTCCGAGCTGCGCTATGACCGCGTGGTGATGGTTCCCGCGTATAAATCCCCTTTCAAGCTGGCTGCTCCGGGCATGGAAGACAGCGCGAGCGACCGCCTTGAGATGATTGCCGCTTCCATCGGCGTTGATCCCCGGCTTGCCCTTGACGACTGCGAGATCAAGCGGGAAGGGGTTTCCTACACCGTTGACACAATCGCCGACATTATCAATCGCTACAACCCTGACGGCAAGCCGGGCCTCATCATCGGCGACGACCTTATTGAAGATTTCCCCAAATGGTACAAGAGCGGCGAGATTCTCTCGATGGCGGATATTATCATCGCGCGGCGCGTTCATTCCGGCAATCTGGAAGCTGCCTACCCGAATACGCAGATAACCAATGACGTTATGGGAATCTCGTCCGGCGAGGTCAGGGAAAAAATAGCGGCGAACTCGGCCTGGCGTTACCTGGTGCCAAATGCCGCGAGAATAATAATTGAGGACCGAAAGCTGTACGGTTACAACGGCGAGGGCATCGTTAAAGGCGCCGCTGCCGTCCAGGCAGCGCCCGCCAAAAGCCTAATCCAGCGCATTCAGGATGAAGCGCGCGCGAACCTTAATCTGACGCGTTTCCTCCACTCCAGGCAGGTCGCGCTTATGTGCTATGACCTGTGCCTCCGTTTCAGGGACGTGTATCCCTCTCTTGACCCGGAGCTGGGCTATTTGTCGGGGATCGCCCATGATCTGTGCAAACTGTTTCCCGATGAAGACCAGTTCAGACTGGCGAAAGAATACGGCGTGGAGATAACGAGCCTGGAAAAAGAAAAACCGTCTCTGCTTCACGGCAAGGCTTGCGCGGCTTTTCTGAAAGACCGCTTTAAAATTCAGGATAATGATTTAATTGAGGCTATTGCCTGGCACACGGAAGGCCAAAAGGATATGGGTCCTCTGGCGAAAGTTCTGTATATCGCGGACAAAATGGAAGTATCGCGGATAAAAGTCGAGCCCGCCGCCAGAACCCGGATATTGGCGAACGATACCCTTGACAAAATTCTTTTGGCTGTACTGGAACGGATTATTTCGTCATTGCGCGCCAGAAATCTGGTATTGTCAAAAGAAACCCTGGGCCTCCTTGAGAAAATGGACGCTCTGTACCTGCTGGGGGAAAACGGAGGCGGCCGCGATGCGGTTAAATAGCGGTTCCGGCAAAGGCGACGCGAGCATCTTTCTGCTTGCCGCCATTGTTTTGCTTCTTGTGGGGGGCATAGTTGTCGCGGTATACACATTGCGCAGCGATCCTGTCGAGGAGATTCTCTATAACGACAGGGTTATAACCGTGCTGTATGTTATCGAGAAAGAAGGAAAGCCCCTTAGTACCTTTGTTTTAATGTACTATGGCAAAACCAGAAAGGCGGCTATTTTTGACATTCCCGGCGAGCTGTGGATACTGATCCGGCGCATAAACCGCTACGACCGTATCGACGCCGTATATGAGCCGGGCAAAGTCGCCGCTTTTGAGAGCGAGGTTGAGCGTCTTTTGGGGCTTGATATAGCTTTTTCTGTTGTTATTGATATTGAAAATTTGGGCAAGGCTGTTGACATTCTTGAGGGGGTTGAGGTTTTCATCCCGTCAAAAGTAACGATACATGATGAGGACAGCCTGGTGTTGTTTTCCTCCGGGATATGCCGCCTTGACGGCGACAAGTCAAAGATATACATAAGTTATACGGTTCCCAATGAGGATCGCGAAATGGCGATATTCCGCAGGCAAAGGTTCTTCATTGGTTTCCTTAAACGCCACGCGGAAATGATTAATAAACTTAACAACCGCGCGGTTCTCAATACATACCTTTCTTTTATGCAGACAAGCCTTAACCAGCGGGCCAAGATACGTTTGCTTGAGGAATTCGCCCGAATAGACATGGACAGAATCAATATGCAGACGGTGGGCGGAAACCTGCGTGAAGTGGCGGGAAAGATACAGCTTATTCCCTATTATGACGGAAATCTTGTTAAGGATATTGTCAGGCAGGTTTTAAGTACGCTGACCAATCCTACCGACAGCCTCCATGTCGACAGGGTTTATACTTTGGAAGTTCTTAACGGAACCACTGTAAGCGGTCTTGCCGGAAGGACAGCTGAAATGTTACGTGGATTTGGCTTTGATGTCATTTCTACCGGTAACGCCCCGCATACCGGCTATGAGAACACCGTAGTCATAGATCGCTCGGGCGTGGAGGGGGCGGCGGATTCTTTCGCCAGCATTATCCGCTGTAAAATTATCAGCCAGGAAAGCTCCCCCAGAGACAGTACGGAAACCATGCAGAACGTTGATTATCGCTCGGATTTCACTCTCATCATAGGAAGGGATTTTAATGGAAGATACGTCACCGGAAACTGACGCAATTGCGCTGGGGGAACTGCTTAAGGATCACAGGGGCGCTGACGTGCTGGTTCTGGATCTGCGCAGTATGGGGACATGGACGGATTTTTTTGTAATAGCAACAACAACCAGCAACACCCACATGGACGGGCTGGATCTGCATATAAAGGAATTCTGCGATGAGCGCGGCATTGATATTCTCAGGCGTTCCCGCAAGCCGGAGGGGAGTGATGATGAATGGAGAATTATCGACCTGGGCCCCATTGTCATCCATTTGATGAACAGCAGGGCCCGCGATTTTTATGACCTGGAACGACTCTTCTCAATGACAAACAAATGACGCGTTATTCGTCATCATCTTCATCGTCAAAATCATCTTCATCGTCATCAAATTCATCTTCGTCTTCATCATCGTCATCAAGGTCATCGTCATAATCATCTTTTATAAAGCTGAAGTCATCTTTCTCATCATCGAAGTCATCCGCGTCATCGTCGAAGTCATTGTCATCCAAATCGTCATCTTCCATGTCGTCGTCTTCGTCATCGTCGCTGTCACCAAACGCGAAGAGCGGCATGGGAGGAGTGTCATAACCATCGGTATAACCGTTGGTATCTGGGGAAGTCCCGTCAAAGTCCAGAGGCATTAAAGCCAGCGCCGGGAATTCCTCACCGGAATACAATTGATCGTTTTTGCCTTCGTGCAGAACCATAATTTTCTCCGTCTTGAAGTGTTTTATCGTCTTATAAAAACTTTAAGGGAGACATTGGAGAATTGTCAACTGGTTTTTGGCTTACATTGTGTTTTTTTTTCAAATTTATGCTAGTCTTTGAACCATGCCGCGAATAAGAATTGACGCCCCGGCGAAGCTGAATCTGCACCTGAATGTGGGGAAAAAGCGGCCTGACGGTTTCCATGAGATTCAGAGCCTGTTTCTTGCCCTGGCTTACGGAGACACCCTTTTTTTTGAAGTAAATTCGGAAAAACCGGCTTTTCTTACGGAAATAATTCTTGACTGGCAGCTTCCCTGGGGCAGCCAAAATGACCTTTCTCCGGAAAAAAACATCGTAAATAAGGCCGTTTCCCTGTTCAGGGAACATACCGGTTTTGACAAAGAGCTAAAAATTGTCCTGGAGAAGCGTATTCCCATGGGCGGCGGTCTTGGCGGCGGTTCTTCAGACGCGGCGGCGGCATTGTTGGCATTAAAAAGCCTCGCTTCGCCTGATATAACTGTAAATGACGCTGTTCTCCTTGAAATGGGCGCTTCTCTTGGCAGCGATGTTCCTTTTTTTTTACAAATCGCCCTGAATAAAGCCCCAATGGCCTGGGTTGGCGGCAGGGGGGAGCTGGTGCGGCCCTTCGCGGAGCCAAAAATCCAAAACCTCTCCTTTGTTTTGGTGAATCCCGGTTTACCCAGCGACACAGGCAAAGCTTTCCGCCTGCTTGACGAGCTGAGAGGCTCCGATCTCCAAACCCTGAACCCTGAACCCCGAACCCTGACCCCTTTCTTGTCCGACTCTCCGCGTGATTGGCCGTTTACAAATGATTTTCTGTCTGTTTTTGAAGCCGGCTCCAGGCAAGATCATCAGGACAACTTGTCATTTTCAGAATGTTTGGAGATTATTACTACTTTGAAAAAACTGGGAGCGGATTTTTCGGGGCTCTCCGGATCAGGTTCCACCTGTTTTGGCGTGTTCACCAGTCAGGATAAGGCTATTGTTGCGAGAGAATCGCTTTTATTACGCTGGAATTTTGTAATTGAAACTTTTTTACTTGCGTTCAAAACGATTCAGTGCTACAATATATAGTAGATAAGCCTACCAAGACTAAGGAGAAAGGCATGGAAATAACAGACATTAGGGTACGGAAAGTAGCCGGCGAGGGAAAACTCAAGGCTTATGTAACGGTTACATTCGACGAATGTTTTGTTGTGCATAATGTCAAAATCATCGAGGGTAAAACCGGAGTATTTATTGCCATGCCTAGCAGAAAAACAAGGGCCGGAGACTACAAAGACGTAGCCCACCCCATACACCCGGAATTCCGCGCCGAGATGCAAAAGAAAATCCTGGACAAATACGACTTCGGCGCTGTCGAGGACGATTCAACCGTCGAAATTTAAATTATCATGAAAGCGGCATTCCCAGGTTCTTTTGATCCTCCCACTCTGGGCCATCTGGACATTATTAAAAGGGCGGCGGGTCTTTTTGACGAACTGGTTGTGGTCGTCGCTGAAAACCGGCAAAAAAAATATCTTTTTTCGGCCGCCGAACGGGTAAAGATGGTCCGCCAGCTTACGAAGGACTTCGGCAACGTATCAGTAACAAGCTGCGATTCCCTTATTGTAAACTTTTTACGCAAGCATGGTATAAGGCTCCTCCTCCGGGGCATACGCGGTATGGAGGATTTTTCCTACGAATACGAGCTTTCAATTATTAACAAAGCCCTGGACGCGGGTATAGAGACGATCTTTATGACAACTGATCCGGAGTATTTGATCCTGCGATCCTCGTCAATTAAGGAGCTTGCCTCATTCGGGGGTGATGTTTCGAGCATGGTTCCGCCCCCGGTCGTTGAGGCCCTAAAGAAAAAGATTAAACCCAAACGCCGTTTTGACAAAAAATAGAATTTTGTCATTTTAAGATGTAAAACTATTGACATGGAAAGCGATTTCTGTTAGTTTCAATAATTAGAGAGGATTAACATGGCTGTACCCAGATATAAAACGTCAAAAGCCAGGACTCGCCGTCGGCGATCCATTAATATGAAGCTTACCGTTCCCAATATGGTTGAATGCGGCACTTGCGGCAATAAGGTTCTTTTACACCGTGTCTGCCCAAAATGCGGATTCTACCGGGGGAAACAGGTAATAGTTCCGAATTCAAAAGTTTAAGCAAGAGAGGGAAAAATGGACGAATTATTCGAGAAAATGAAAAAGCTCATCGCTGAAAAACTTGATGTTGATGAGGGGAAAATTACTTTAGAGGCATCCTTCCGTCAGGATCTTGGCGCAGACAGCCTGGATACCTACGAGCTTGTCTATGCCATTGAGGAGGAAATGGGCGTTTCCATTCCCGATGAAAAAGCAAACGAATTCGAAACGGTCAAAGACGCCTACGATTTTATCAAGTCTCAGCAGAAATAGCGAAAACAGGCTTCCGACACTGGGGCCTGAAAGAAAAAAGCAGTTGGCGGCTTTTCTTAAAGCCGCTGGAATCAGGTTCAAGAGCCTTGAGCTTTTGAACCTGTCTTTTATTCACCGCTCTGTATCCAATGAAACAGGCAGCCGCTGCGCCGCCGGCGCGTTGAACAACGAAAGGCTTGAGTTCCTGGGCGATTCCATCCTGGGGGCTGTCTGCGCTACCCTGCTATATGAAAAATACCCTGAAAAAAATGAAGGCGAGCTCGCTAAAATAAAATCCGTAGTTGTCTGCGAGGATGTGCTGTCCATTGTCGCGAGGCTTCTGCAGATCGATACCATGCTGCTATTGGGCAAGGGCGAGGAGCTTACTGGCGGGCGGGAAAAGAAGGCGATTCTCGCCGATACCCTGGAAGCGCTTATAGGGGCGCTGTACCTTGATTCCGGCTACGGCCCGGCTTTTGATTTTGTCAGCCGTTATTTTGCCCCTGAAATAGATCGCGTAACGGAAAATGATTACCACCGTGATTACAAGTCGCTCTTGCAGGAAATATGCCAGCACAATTACGGCGCTTACCCCCAGTACCGCCTGATTAAGCGTTCCGGCCCGGATCATGAGCGCGTTTACTGGATAGAGGTAAGCGCGGGAGGCGTTGTTTATGGGCCGGGGACAGGCAGGAACAAGAAAAGCGCCGAGCAGGAAGCCGCCCGCATGGCGTATCAGGAGATAGCCCGCTAGTTTACAAAATTGGAAGAATCGATGTAAGCCTCTTCCGATTTCATTTTTCTGAAAACCTCGAAATATCTGCGCCGCGATTCAACCAGGTACTTAAGTTCCATAAGCATATATCCGTTTACCTGTTCCGCCATGGGATAAATATGGCTTTCTGTCTCGTTGGTGTAACGGTTTACAAATTCCATGTCATTAACAAAACCCAGTGAAATCATATTTGAGATTCTGTCCGCTACTTTTAGAATTTTCGCGTTGTGTGAACCGTTTTGCAGAATGCGGGTAAGAAAATCAAGTTTTCCTTCCCCCGGACTGCGGGTTACTTCCCTGACAAGCTCGTAGACCGCGCGGCTTTCGTAGTCAATTGATAAAAGCTGGTTATGGTTAAAATCCGGCAGGTCTTCCAGGATATCATGCACAAGGGAAGCCTTGATCAGAACGGGATCGACATAGCTGTAGTCGATGAGAATGGCCATGGTGTCGAGCTGGTGTCTGAACATATTACCGCCGCCGGACCGCGCTTTACCTATAAGGTAAGTGGCCAGTTGAATATAAGGGGCGAGATGGGTTTCCCTTAGACGTAACATTTCATCCGTTGTCATGTTAACTCCATTTTACAGTCCGCGAAGATAAGTTTCAATCTTGCCTGTACGGGCAAGACCCTCTTCCAGCTTTAATTTTTCCGCCGCTACCAGTTCCGGCGGGGCGTTTTTCACAAATTGCTCGTTGGCGAGTTTTGTCCGCAGTCCCTGGACAAAAGCGTTATCGCGGGCAAGGTCTTTCTCAAACTTCTTTTTAAGGGCCGCGATATCTACCGCCTCGCCTATAAAAACAAAAACCTCAAAACCGGCTCCCGCCATGCCTATGGAACCAGCCGGACGCTGGCCGGCTTCGTTCGCCGGGGCCTTTATTTCCAGTTCCCCGATTCCGGCGAGGAGTTTTACCAGACCCTCGTTTTGCCTTAGCGTCTGCTCCTGCTCGCTGCCCATACTTGCCATGACCCGGAGTTTCTTTTCCTGGGTAATGGTACATTCGCTTCTGAGCGTGCGGATCATGCGGACGAATTCCTGCAGGAAGGCGAAATCTTTTTCTTCCGCCGGGTAGCCGCGCTCCTCGCTGAACCTGGGGTATTGGGCCGTAATCAAAAGGCCTTCCGTGTTGGGCAGCTTGCCGTAGATTTCCTCGGTAACAAAGGGCAAAAGCGGGTGAAGCAGCCGCAATGATTCCGAGAGCACGTCAAGCAGCACTGTTGCGGCCCTGTCCTTTTCGGCCGAGTTGGCGGCTTCCCCTGTCTTCATAGAGAGCTTGGTCGCCTCGACATACCAGTCGCAAAAGTCATTCCAGAAATATTCATAGGCTGTCTGGGCTGCGTCGTTGTAGCGGTATGAGAGGAAAGCGTCTTCCATTTTTTTTGCCGCCGCGTTCAGCCGGGAGTATATCCATTTATCCACGGGGAGCAGCCCGGGGTTTTTCGTTATATTGAGCCCTTCAAGGTTCATTAAAATATAGCGGCTGGCGTTCCAGATTTTATTGGCGAATTTTGAACCCATCTTGAAAGATTCTTTGTCAAGAAGAATGTCCTGGCCCTGGGCGCACATAAAAGCCAGCGTAAACTTGAGAGAGTCAGCGCCGAATTCGTCCACCAGTTCCAGCGGGTCAAGGCCGTTGCCCAGGCTCTTGCTCATTTTACGGCCCTGCTTGTCGCGCAGCAGTCCGTGGATGTAAATGTCGCGGAAAGGCGCTTTGCCGGTAAACTCAAGCCCAGCCATTATCATTCTTGATACCCAGAAGAAGATGATGTCGTAAGCGGTTATCAGCGCCGTGGTCGGGTAATATTTTTTAAAGTCATCGGTATCGCAGTTTACGCTTTCCCAGCCCAATGTGCTGAATGGCCAGAGCCAGCTTGAAAACCAGGTGTCAAGCACGTCGGGGTCCTGCTCTATTTTTTTGCTCTTGCAGTGGGGGCATGTATCAATGTCGTCGCGTGAAACTGTGATTTTGCCGCAATCCGCGCAAGTCCACGCCGGTACTCTGTGACCCCACCAAAGCTGGCGGCTTATGCACCAGTCGCGTATGTTTTCCAGCCAGTGCTGGTATGTGTGTTCCCATTTGCGCGGGTAGAAAATCAGTTCCCCCCGCCGCCAACTTGCCAGGGCCTTATCCGCGAGGGGCTTCATCCTGACAAACCACTGCTCGGAAAGGAAGGGCTCTATTATCGTATGGCAGCGGTAGCAATGCCCCACCGCGTGGGTTATGTTTTCTTCTTTTATATACCAGCCGCCGGCCTTTAGGTCTTCAAGCACGGCTTCCCGGGCTTTTTTTACGCTAAGGCCCCTGTATTGACTTGGAACCTCGTTATTCAAGGTTCCGTCCGGGTTGAGTATATTGATTACAGGAAGATCATGGCGTTTCGCCACCTCCCAGTCATTGGGATCATGTGCGGGGGTGATTTTCACAACGCCTGTTCCAAAGGCCCTGTCAACGTAGGTGTCGAACACAACGGGAATGTCGCGGTCAGTAAGGGGCAGTCTTACGCTTTTGCCTTTAAGCCCGGCGTAACGCTCGTCCTCCGGGTGAACCGCCACGGCGGTGTCGCCTAACAGCGTCTCGGGCCGTGTGGTGGCGAGCTCGACATAAGCGGCAGAGGGCGGCGCGCCGGTAGGCGCGTCTCCGTTTACAGCGGCTTTTCTGGCGGCGTCTCCTTCGGCGCTGGCGAAGTAGTAACGCAGGTGGTACATTTTACCCGGCGTGTCCTCATGGTCAACCTCGTCGTCGGCGAGGGCGGTTCCGCAGGACGTGCACCAGTTTACCAGGTAGTTTCCCTTGTACAGCAGGTCGCGCTCGTACAGGGTTACAAAGACTTCCCTTACAGCTCTCGCGAGGCCCTCGTCCAGGGTAAAACGTTCCCTGTCCCAGTCCACGCTCGCGCCAATGCGCGCGAGCTGCTCTGTTATAATGGCGTGATGCTCGCCCTTTACTTTCCAGGTTTCTTCAAGGAATTTTTCCCTGCCAAGTTCACGGCGGCTTGTGCCTCTTTCTTTTAATTTGCGTTCCACCACGTTTTGTGTCGCGATACCGGCGTGATCGGTGCCCGGCACCCAGAGAACAGGTTCGCCTCGCATACGGTGGTAGCGGATGACAATGTCCTGCAGGCTGTTGTTAAGCCCATGACCCAGGTGCAGTACGCCTGTTACATTGGGCGGGGGGATAACGATAACAAACGGAGTATTAGCGCTGCCTTTGCCTTTCGCCGCCTCCGGCTTAAACGCCCCCTTCTCTTTCCAAAGGCTGTATATACGGCCTTCAAAAGACTTTGGGTCATATGCTTTGGCAAGCTCAATCGCCTTCAAAAAACAACTCCTAAATAGCTGCGCTCTATTAATAATATATCCTTTTAAGGAAGATGATTCAACCGTATGAATTCCAGAATTGAAGAATACCTCACGCAGAGGCGCAGAGCACGCAGAGGCGAAGAAATGGTTGATGTGCGTGGGATTATTAATTCAATTTTCCTTGTATTTTTTTTGGGGAGGTTATATGATTAAGCTATGAAAATAGCGGTGGTTTGTTATTCCATGAGCGGGAATTGCGCTCTTGTCGCGGAAGAAATCAAGGAAAAGCTGGGCGCCGATCTGCTCCGGCTGCGTACAAAAGGTGAAAAACCCCGCAATGGCTTTTTTAAATTTTTTTGGGGAATCTGCGTTATGAAGGGTTTTAAAAAAGCCCCGTTCAAGCCCTATACTTTTGATCCCGCGTCTTATGACTTAATTGTCATCGGCGCCCCTGTTTGGGGCGGCGGCCCCGCGCGGCCCATACGCGATTTTATTTCCAAAGCAGGCATTACAGGCAAAAAAATCGCACTCTTTGTCTGCCACGCCGGCGGCGAGGGAAAAGCCATGGCACAGTTAAAAAACCTGCTGTCCGGTAACGATATAATCGCCGAGACAAGTTTTGTTCAAGTGGAAAAAAACCTGGAAACCGTGAAACAACAAGCCGCCGACTGGGCTAAACAATTAACAAATAACAACTCTGCGTTCTCCGCGTGAGGTTTTCTTTCTATTATTTCCCCACGCAGAATTTGCTGAACATCTCTTCCAGAATATCCGCCGTGGAAACCTCGCCTGTTATTTCGCCCAGCGAGTTTACAGCCTCGCGCAGCAGCGGGGAAACAAGGTCAAGCGGCTCTCCCTTTTCAGCCAGGTTTAACGCTTCCCGCAGCGCGGCGACAGCCGCTTCCACAAGGTTTTTCTGGCGGACAGTTCCCAGTGAGGGGGAGCCTTCAACGCCGGAGTTTTCTCCGTTAGCCGCAATCGCCGTCGTTATCGTAGCGGCAATCGCCGTTGTCAGTTCCGCAATGCCTTCGCCCGTCTTCGCGCTGACGGCGAGAAGCCGCTCCCCGGCGGCCGTGGAGACCCGCGCGGGGGCTATGTCGGTTTTGTTCCAGATGACAAGATGGGGGATAGCGAGCCCTTCAATTATGGCGGAATCCTCGTTTGTAAGGCCTGCCTCGCCGTCAATGAGGTACAAGACAAGGCCGGCGGCTTCCAGCAGATCGCGGCTGCGCTCCACGCCGATTTTCTCAACGGGGTCAACTGAGTCCCTTAAGCCGGCCGTGTCGGCAAGGCGGACCGGTATGCCCTCGATTGAAACCCAGGCCTCAATCCAGTCGCGGGTCGTGCCGGGGATTTCCGTGACAATTGAGCGTTCTTCTTTTAGCAGCAGATTGAAAAGGCTGGACTTGCCGGAATTGGGCCGGCCCGCGATCACCGCGAGAATCCCCTCCTGATAGAGCCTTTCCAGCTGCCATGATTTAGCGAGTTTTTGCAGACGGGAAAGCGCCTCCCTGGCGAGCGTTTCTTTGGGAAGGCGGCCGGCGATTTCCTCGGCGTCCGCGCTTATCTCGTCCTCGGAATAGTCAAGAAAAATTTCCGCGCCGGACAGTACTTCCACGAGCTGTTTTTTGATCGCGCTTATCTCTTTTTTCAGCACGCCTGAAAGCCTGTTAATCGCGTTGCCTCGGCCCCTGTCCGTTTTCGCGGATACAAGTTCCATGACAGATTCGGCGCGGCTCAGGTCGAGCTTGCCGTTCATAAAGGCGCGAAAGGTAAATTCGCCGGGAAGGGCGTCGCGGAAACCGGCGGAACGCAAAGCCGCCATTACAGCGCTGCCGGCGGCGTTTCCCCCGTGGCAAACAATGTCCAGGCTGTCCTCGCCCGTATAGCTTTTCGGCGCGCGGAACACCGAGGCCATGACCTCGTCCACGCGTTCGTTATGCGTAACAATCCACCCGTGGAGGACGCTGTTTCCGGCCGCCCGCGATAATTTTTCCGGGGCGGAAAAGACAGTCGCCGCGAGTTCCGGCGAGCCTTTGCCGGAACAGCGTATCAGCGTAAGGGCGCTCTTGCCGGGTGTAGTGGCAAAAGCCGCGATCGGGGAATCATCGCCATAAGAAAAAGTTTTCATGACCCTCTTCCAAAGTACCTCATTCTTAATTCCTCTGCGCCTCCGCGCCTCTGCGTGATGATTTTTTATTTGTGCTTCTTAAGCCAGACGCAGTTTGCAAAAGAGCCAGGGAGCGCCCGCTGAAAACCAAACAGCGACAAGTATATAGCGTATAAAAACATAAAGCTGGTAATTGCCGGAACCGCGCAAACCGTTAATGGCCCTTCCGGTCGCCACATACAATAAAACCATTGCCGTGATCCCCAGGGCATAGCGGACAAGCAGGGTAACGCGTTTTTCCGTTCCCGTCCTGTCATTTATTGAAGCGTTGAAATTAATGTAACGGCGGCAGAGGAAATGGCCTATGCCCAGGCCTAGTATCATGCCGCTGGGTATGATCATATATTCGGAGGGCCGGTACAGGTTCATGGCGAAGGCAAGGGCCGCCGCCGCTATAAACTCCGCGCGGGGGCTGTGGGTTTCAAACCATTTTTCGATCCGGCCGCCCGCCAAAAAATAAACAGCGAGTATTACGCCGCCAAACAGCCAGCCGCCTAAAACATCAGTGGGAAAGTGAACGCCGAGATAAACCCTGGAGAAGCCGATTAGCAGGCATAAAAAGGCCGCCGCGCCAAAACGGATGACGTTTGAAAGCCGCGAAGGAATTCCCCATGAGGCGATAATCATCCACATGACAAGCGAATTCTGCGCGTGACCTGAGGGGAAGCCCCCCATTGGATCGGCGGCCATGCCTACCGACGGGTCATAGGCTGCAAAAAACGGGCGGGGCTGATTCAATAAAAATTTCAGGGCAAAGTTTATCCATGCCGATATGA
>Ga0268262_10002262_pt1 | contig 22567 bp, 19 predicted proteins | sample TergutNc150P3_FD_190354 | JGI IMG/M metagenome (GOLD analysis project Ga0268262, IMG submission 190354) | Nasutitermes corniger P3 segment gut microbial community from laboratory colony in Florida, USA - Nc150 P3 (SPAdes) (version 2) | ecosystem: Host-associated > Arthropoda: Insects >...
CCCTCTTTTTCAGCGGACGTCTGCACCCCGAAACCAAAACCTCGTATACGCTCATTCTCGGGTTAAGTGATCTTGCCGGGTCTTGGAAAACATAGCGGACTTTCTCGCGGTATTGCTGTAACGTCTCTTTTTTCAGATTGGCTATTGCGTCGGGCTTGTCCCCGTTGTAGTGTAAAATCTCACCCGAATCCGCTTCGTACATCCGCACCAGCATTCTCGCCGTAGTAGTCTTACCGCACCCCGATTCGCCGACAAGCCCGTAAGACTCATTTTTATCGATATAAAACGAAATATCATTTACGGCGTTCACAAAACGCCCGTAACGGGCAAAGAAGCCCGCCTCCAGATTAAAACGTTTGTGTAAATGTGATATTTTTAATATTGGCATAGGGTTATCGCTCATGTTTTTTCTACTATATAAAGTATTTGTTTTATGGTCAAGGAAGAATTTGACCAACCTCTTTAGAACAGTTATACTATAAAAATAGGAGGTACAATAATGAGTAAATTCATGGTAAATCTGACAGCTATCAACCCAAAAGAAGAACACCGTTGTACACCGCCTACCGAAGTAATGGTCGATACCGGGTCTGAATTGTCATGGCTGCCAAAGCAGTCGTTATTGGACGCAGGAATAACCTCGCGCGGGAAAAAACGTTTCTCAACCGCCACTAATCAAATTGTCGAGCGTGACATCGGCTATGCCATACTTACTGCCGAAGGCTACGCCGCGGCTGACATTGTAGTATTTGCGGAAGACACTGATATGTCGCTTTTAGGCGTGCGGACAATTGAAGGATTTGGCGTGATGGTAGACAACATCGGCCATCGTTTTGTCGCCACTACTTCTCTTGTGTGTTAAAAACGATATTGATAATCCAACCATACTAGTCAAGTATTCTGTTTTAAGATAAACTGTCCCTATGTTTGATAAATTCATTAAAGCGCTTTTTGGTTCTCAGAATGAACGGGACTTAAAAGCCCTTATGCCGATACTTCATAAAGTAAACGAAAAAGAAAGCTGGGCGCAGTCCCTTTCCGCGCAGGATTTTCCGCGCCAGACGGACATTTTACGCGAGCGTTATAAAAAGGGCGAAACTCTGGACAGCCTTTTACCCGAAGCTTTTGCTCTGGCAAGAGAAGCCGGGTTTCGCGCTTTGGGCGAGCGCGCCTACGATACGCAGATTCTAGGCTCCATTGTTCTGCATACCGGAAAAATTGCCGAGCTTAAAACTGGCGAAGGCAAAACATTGATGGTTGTCGCCGCCGCTTACCTTAACGCGATTACAGGCGACGGCATTCATGTTGTTACCGTAAACGATTATCTTGCAAGCCGCGACGCAGAATGGATGATGCCCATTTTCAGCTATCTTGGCATCAGCGTCGGCACGATTCTTTCCAACATGGATAACGACCAGCGCAAGGAAAACTACAGCCGCGACGTAACTTACGGGACTAACAATGAATTTGGTTTTGATTATTTGCGCGACAATATGCACCGCGACATGGAAAGCCGCGTTCAGCGCGGGCATAATTTTTGTATTGTCGATGAAATCGACTCAATTTTAATTGACGAAGCGCGCACCCCGTTAATTATTTCAGGAGCGGCGGAAGACGACACTTTTAAGTTTGCCGAAGTTGATAAAATGATAGGCGGGCTTCGTGAAGCGGAAAAAAAAGAAAACGGCGAATATCCCGATGAAACGCAGGGCGAAACGGTAACAGGCGACTACAAAATAAACGAAAAAAATAAAAGTATTTCTTTTACCAATCAGGGGCAGGCCGCTATTGAGGAACTGCTTAAAAAACGCAATCTTATTCAGGGCGCGATTGTAGACGAAGAAAATTTTGAGTACATTCACTATTTTACCCAAAGTTTAAGGGCGCATAAACTTTTTCATATTGACGTTGATTATGTCGTAGAAGACGGACAGGTTCAAATTGTCGATGAATTCACAGGACGCATTCTGCACGGCAGGCGGTATTCCGACGGGCTTCATCAGGCGATAGAAGCGAAAGAAAAAATTAAAATCGCCCAGCGCAACAGGACTTTAGCGACAATTACTTTTCAGAATTATTTCAGGCTGTACAAAAAGATTTCAGGCATGACGGGAACGGCGGATACCGAAGCCGTCGAATTCAATAAAATTTACAAGCTTGACGTCGTAGTTGTCCCCACGAACAAGCCTGTCGCCCGTAAAGACGAGGACGATTTAGTCTACCTTGACGAGTCCGATAAATACAAGGCGTTATGCGATGAAATATCCGAAGCTAATAAAAAAGGCCAGCCTATGCTTGTCGGAACAGTTTCCATCGAAAAATCCGAGAAAATTTCCTCTCTGCTTACGCGAAGGGGAGTGCGGCACGAAGTGTTAAACGCAAAAAACCACGCGCGGGAGGCTCTTATCATATCGGAAGCCGGAGCTAAAGGCTCCGTTACCATTGCAACTAACATGGCAGGGCGCGGAACGGATATTAAGCTTGGGGGAAATCCCGAGCATCGCGCGAGAAGACGCGCCGGAACAAACGCGGCGGAAGATCAATATGCGGCAATTTACAAAGAAGAACTTGAAAAATGGAAAAGCGATTATGAAGAAGTAAAATCCTTAGGCGGGCTTTATGTGATAGGAACCGAACGGCACGAAAGCCGCCGTATTGACAACCAGCTTCGCGGACGCTCGGGGCGGCAGGGCGATCCCGGAAAGAGCAAATTTTTCATTTCCATGGACGACGAGCTTATGCGGTTATTCGGCGGAGAGCGCATGAAGAACATCATGTCAAGAATCGGGATGACGGGCGGGGACGCGATTTATCACCCGATGCTGAATAAAAGCATAGAAAACGCCCAAAAGAAAGTGGAGGAGCGCAACTTTGAAATCCGCAAACATCTTTTGGACTATGACGACGTAATGAACCAGCAGCGTAAATTTATTTATGAACAGCGTGACGCGATACTCGTTGACAATGATTTAAAAAAGCGCGTAAACGAAGCTACGGCGGACATTATCGGCGACTATATTGATGATTTCAACCAGTCCGCAAGAAACGATCAGAGCGAGGCTTTAAAAGAATTGACGGAAAAACTTCGCGCAAAGTTCGGCTATACTCTTACAGTCGATTCTGAAAGCAAAGAATATAAAAATTCCGAGTCATTGGAAAAGCGCGTTATTGCCGATCTTGAACAGGATTTGATCAGTAAAGAAGAAATTATCGGCCATGATTACCTGAATTTATTTATCCGTGACAATTATTTAAACGTGATAGACCGCAAATGGCTTGATCATCTTGAAAACATGGAAGCCCTGCGCGAAGCCGTATACCTGCGCCACTATGCGCAAAAAAATCCGCTGACGGAATACAAAGTGGAAGGTTTTCAAATTTTTGAAGAAATGATCGAAGACATAAGGCAGGAAATCGCCTCCCGTCTTCATTTGATACGCATTCAAGTTGCGGAAGGCGGACAGCGAAGGCCTGCAAGCCGTTCCATAGGCGCAAATCATTCGGCAAGCCACAACAGTATGGGCTCTTTTTCCGCCGCAGGACAGGGACCGTCATCAGGCGGTTCGCCTATGGCAAAAGCAAGCCGCCCTGACGGCGCGACTGTAGTGCGCGGCCAGCCCAAAGTCGGCCGTAATGACCCGTGCCCGTGCGGAAGCGGCAAAAAATATAAATTTTGCCACGGCTCATGAAAAAATCGTTTCTTGTGTTATAATGGGGGCAGGAGAAAATACATGAATAAGCTTCTTTTTATTTTAATGGCGGCAATCGCAATAATTGCGATGACAGGTTGTGATTTTGACGCAAATGAAGCCCTTAAAGGAAATTTTTGGGCTCGAAACATGGAAACGGAGCAATTTTACAGGGTTGACGCTGAGAAACTTGCCGAAAACTCAAGATGTGTAGTTTGGGCGGAAAAAGGAAGCGGCGTAACGGCGGCAACGGCAGGAGATATTGCTTCTGAATACAGCAATAATGTTTATGTAAAAATGATTAATACTTTTGGGTATACGGTTAATGATCCCGACTTAGGAAAAGTGAATACTATGGAAATAGCCCATTACTTGGCTACGGAAAAAACAAGTAACGCTAAATTAACCATTCTGCTTTTGGATATTAAGGACGGGTATAAAGAAGAAGGCGATCCTTATGTTGGCGGATATTTTTATGCTTTTGACTTGCTTAGAAATGATCCGCTTTATCCGCAGTATAAGTCAAATGAGCTGGATATGATCTATTTGGACACATATCCGTCTGTTCCCGGGGACGCCTCATCCAATGGAACTCTTGCCCATGAAATGCAGCATCTTATGAATTTTGTATCAAGTGTTATATTCAGGTTTGACGATGAAACATTATCTTTAACGGAAACATGGATTGACGAAGGTCTTTCAGGAGCCGCGGAATGGGTATATTCAGGAAAGCACCCTGAAATCCGTTGGGGATATTATAACCAAGACCCTTCAAAATTGATAAAAAAAGGCAACAATTTTTATGTTTGGGATAATCGCGGCGATGAATCCCCATTGGCTAATCTTGACGATTACGCGACCGTATATCTTTTATTCCAATATTTAAGACTGCAGTCCGGCAACCCCAGTGATATTTATTTTGATATTCACACGTCCAAATTTTCTAATTATAATGCGGTAATAACAGCAAAAAATATAAACGGCAGTCATAAAGATGATTGGCCGTTACTTCTTAGAGACTGGCATTCGGCAAATTATACAAATGCTGCAACCGGGCTATACGGCTACAAAGATGATCCTACATTGAAAAATATAAAAGCCCCGATGGTTCCGGGCGGCACTACCGTTTTAAATCTCTTTCCCGGGGAAGGCGTTTACAGCAGAACCGCGTCTGCGGAGTCCGTGCCGGCGGCTAAAGGCAACGTCAGATACGCCGGTTTAAGTTCTACAGGCGAAGCTCCGAATAATACGGCCGGTTTTGCAAACGGCGCGCGGCTTACATATAATGTTGATACGTATACGAAAGGCAGTGCTGTTGAAGGCAGTACGACCGGCATCGCTCCTCCTGCTCCTCCTCCAAGCGCAAACATTTCAATCTCAGCCGGCAGAAACGCTGGGATTGGTTCGCAGGAATTTCCTTGGCCGTTTAAAGTTGACGCGGGTTATTTCCTGAAAAACGGAAATAAAGGCGCGCCTGACGAAATAAGAAACGCATTAAATGGGAACAACGGCAGGAGTATTAATAAAAACAAAAATACTTTCAAAGCGGACAGATCGACGGTTGAAAGGGTTTTTATTAATGAATAGGAATATTTTCCTTGCGCTTTTGTTTTTATGTTTTGCCGCGTCTTTATCCGCGTTCGGCGCAAAGGAAAAAGACGGCGGCAAAGCTCCTGTTGTTCAGGTAACGGGAGTTGTGCGCCTTGTCGGCAACGCCAATTTTCCCGAACTGCAAATTGTAAATTCACAAGGGTCGTGGTTTGTCGCAAGGGATGAAATGAAAAAACTCTATGACTTACAGCACAGAACTGTAACGGTGGAAGGCGAAGAAACGGTTATGGAATTAAAATTTGGAAACGGCATGTCCGCAGGCACAAGGCGCGATTTAAAAAATATTAAAATTATCTCCGTTGATTAAACAAGCGCGATTGCTTCCTGAGTCATCGCGTCGCACATTTCATTATATTCGTTTCCGGCGTGCCCTTTGACCCATTCCCATTTAAGCGGAAATTCGCTAGCGAGGGAATCCAACTCCATCCATAAATCCTGATTTTTTACGGGTTTTTTATCGGCGGTTCTCCAATCATTGCGTTTCCAGTTGCGTATCCATTCCGTTATGCCTTTCTGCACATATTGGGAGTCCGTATATACCGCCGCCTGACGCGGAACATCCGTCATGGTTTTTAAAGCGCGTAACGCCATGATCACGGCGGTTAATTCCATTCTGTTGTTGGTCGTGCCCTTTTGTGAGCCTTTGTTTTTTGCGATTACCTGTCCGCCCTGAAAAGTTTGCCGCACCATAACATACGCCCAGCCTCCCGGTCCCGGGTTTCCCGAACATCCGCCGTCGGTATAAATTTTTAAAGACGCTTCTGTCATTTTTTTAGCCTCGTTTTTACAAATTTGCCGTTAGCCGCCATTTTTCTATTCTGTCCCATGCGGCGTTTATCTTTGCCGATTTTTCCGTCGCTTTTTTATAATTGCCCTCGTGTCCGGCGTGGCGGTCGGGGTGGTGGATTTTTAATAATTTTTTATACGCGGCTTTGCAGGTTTCAATGTCCGCGCCGAACGGGACGCCGAGCAAATCAAAGTCCGGGCGCAATTCTTCAGGCGGAAGTTTTACGCTCCTTGATTTTGCGGTTTCAAAATCCGTGTAAGGATCATTTTTAAAACGGCGTTCTTTTTGGTTAAGATAATCGTCCAACTCTTCATAAGCCGCGTCTAAATCGGGATCGCCCGATGATTTAAGGCGTCCTGATGTTTCATTGCCAAAATCATTAAAGTAGCTGTTAATAACAGTTCCTAACCGGTCAAAAACTCCCATAATCTTCCGTTTTATTTTACCAATGTCGCAAGCATTACTGCTTTTATTGTATGTTTGCGGTTTTCCGCCTGATCCCACGCCCTGCTTTGCGGCCCTTCAATCACCTCGGCGGTAACTTCTTCGCCCTTAACCGCAGGCAGACAGTGAAGGAAAATGGCGTCGTTCTTGCCGGTCATATTCATCAATTTTTGGTTAACCTGATACGGGCTTAAAAGTCTGACCCTCTCTTCCTTTTGATCTTCTTCGCCCATAGACGTCCATACGTCGGTGTATAAAGCGTCCGCGTTCATAACGGCGGAAATATCCGAAGTAACTTTTAACTTAGCTCCTGATGTTTTTGCTAATGTGTTGCATTTTTGCAGGAGTTCGCCGTCCGTGTTTAGCTGGGGGGGGGTTATAACCGTAAAATTTGTCCCCAATTTGGCGCAGGTTATCATCAACGCGCTTGCGACATTGTTGCGTCCGTCTCCGACATAACAAAGAGTCCGCCCTTTTACATCGCCGAAATTTTCCCGCAATGTTAAAAAGTCAGCCAGCGCCTGAGTCGGATGGTCAATATCCGTCAATCCGTTATATACGGGGATTTGCGAGTATTTTGCCAGAATTTCGACAGTTTCCTGCTTAAAACCCCGAAACTGGATCGCGCTGAACATTCTGCCAAGAACGCGGGCTGTGTCCGCAAGCTCTTCTTTTACGCCGAGATGAATATCGGCGGAGGAAAGAAAAACCGGATGTCCGCCTTCTTCGCCAAAAGCGGTCTCAAAAGCGCATCTTGTGCGTGTGGATCGTTTTTCAAAAAGCATGGCAAGAGTTTTCCCTTCAAAACGCCTGAACTTCTTTCCTTTTTTAGCTTCCGTTTTGACTTTTACGGCAAGGTTCAATAAATATTGAATTTCCTCCGGGGAATAATCCAGCAATGTAAGCAATGACCGCCCAAATAACGATATAGACACGCTAACCTCCTTAGTGGCAAAGCGGTATCGAAAAAGTAAGAATTAACCGCGAACCTCACGAACCAGCATTCACCCGCCCGCTCTGGATTGGCAGGACGGGCAACGGCAATATTTGTACAAAAAATTCGCGGTGTTGTGGTACTTGGTAGAAATTCTTCTTTTTGGATACCCCCAACACAGTATATTATGGGAACACCTAAAAACATAACTGAGGTTTTAGAGGTTCCATAATCGACTATTTTGATATATTATAGTATAATATGGTATCTTTATGTAAGGCATAAATAAAGAAAATATGAGGTAAACAAGGAGAAAACGACAATGAGTCAGAATATTATTGAAAGAGCTAAGGATTATATTTCCAAAGAAAAAGACGCCGCTTTTAAACAGGAAGTTGAAAAGCTTCTAAGCGACGGCGGAGAGTCCGCGCAGAAAGAGCTTGCCGACCGTTTCTACCAGAATCTGGAGTTTGGAACCGGCGGTCTTCGCGGAGTAATAGGCGGCGGCTATAACCGCATGAATACCCTTGTAGTAAAAAGCGCGACGCAGGGGCTTGCAACCTACCTTATAAAAACATTTCCCCAAAAAGCGAAAAACGGCGAACTAAAAGCCGTAATCGCGTTTGACAGCCGCCGCTATTCGGCGGAATTTTCAGAAGCCTGCGCACTGATTTTCGCGGCTAACGGCATAAAGACATTCCTGTTTTCTTCACTGCGTCCTACGCCGGAATTGTCCTTTGCCATCCGCCATCTTGGCTGTGATACGGGCATAGTTGTAACCGCAAGCCACAATCCGCCGCAGTACAACGGCTATAAAGCGTACTGGAATGACGGCTCTCAGGTTGTGCCTCCGCACGATGTCGGCATTATCGAAGAAGTAAACAATGTTAAGGACATAAAAGAAATTTCACGGCAAGAAGCTCTGGACAAGGGGCTTCTTAAAATAATTGACAAGGAAGTTGACGAACCGTATCAGGAGATGGTCAAGTCTCATCTTTTCAGGCCTGCCCTGATTAAAGAAAAAGCCGGCGAAGTTAAAATCGTTTACACGCCTCTGCACGGAACGGGCGCGCTTCATGTGGAAAAAGTTTTAGGCGATCTGGGATTGAAAGTAATTACAGTTCCCGAACAGCGCGAAGGCGACGGCAATTTCCCAACAGTGGCGTTCCCGAATCCTGAAGAAGCCGCCGCTTTGGACATGGCGATTAAACTCGGTACGAAAGAAAAAGCCGACGTAGTTATGGCTACCGACCCTGACGCCGACCGTTTCGGCATCGCCGTTCCGAACAAATCGGGCGGTTTTACGCTGGTTACGGGAAACCAAATGGGCGTTCTGCTCGCCGATTATATTTTCCTGTCTCTTAAAGAATTGGGAAAACTTCCGCCGAAAGCCGCAATGGTAAATTCGATTGTTACAACCGGAATGCAAAAGAAAGTCGCCGAATATTACGGCGGCGAATGCGTGGAGTGCCTTACCGGCTTTAAATGGATTGCCGACGTTATGCGAAAATGGGAGCACGGGGAGCTTGGCGGAAAAAGCTATGTTTTCGGCACTGAAGAAAGTTACGGCTACAACATAGAAACCGAAGTCCGCGACAAGGACGGAGTTTCCGCCGCCGCGTTGACTGCGGAAATGACCCTCTACTGGCGCAGTAAGGGTAAAGGACTGCTTGACCGCCTTGATGAACTTTACGCTATTTGCGGATATTGGCAGGAAATGGGAATATCAAAATATTTTCAGGGGCCGGAAGGACCTTCGATTATGAACGGAATTATGGAAGAATACCGCAAAAATCCGCCGAAGGCTTTGGGCGGCATAAATATAGCTAGAGTCCGCGATATTAAAAACGGCGCGGACGGTCTTCCGCCAAGCGACGTATTGCAGTTTTTCCTGACCGACGGCACTGTGGTAAGCGCGCGTCCGAGCGGCACTGAACCGAAAATCAAATTTTACGCAAGCTGCTGTTCCGAAGTAGGCTCAGGCGGGCTGGAAGGGGCAAAAGCCGAAGCCGTCCGCAAATTAGACGCTATTAAAAAGGATATTCGCGCGGTTATTGGGGACTAAAATACCGGTTAGGTTTTTATAGGTTCCCAAAGCCTTTTTTTTTATAAAATATGTGTTATAATGTTATTGGAGCTTATTTATGAAAATGCGGATTTTTTTACTGGCTGTCTTTACAATTTGTTGCATTGCTCTCACTTCTTGTTCAATTAACAAGTTGGCAATGAACTTGGTTGCCGACGCGCTGACAGGGGAGGGCAGTTCCGATGTTTTTACGGGAGACACCGATCCTCAACTTGTTGGGGACGCTATACCTTTTGCCATAAAAATGTACGAGTCCCTGCTTTCCGCAACCCCTGACCATCAGGGGCTTATGCTGACCACAGGCTCCCTTTTTGTAATGTATGCCAACGCCTTTGTGCAGGGACCGGCTGAAATGCTTCCAAGAGGCGAATGGGAAGAGCGTGAAGCGGCGTTAAACCGGTCAAAACAACTGTACCTTCGCGGATACAAAATCCTTTATGACGCTCTTGATAAAAAGTTTCCCGGATTTAGAAAAGCCACTGTGGAAAAAGGCACTATCCAGCCCCTGCTTGATAAATGTAAAAAACAGGACGTAGGTCTTTTATACTGGGCTGTCGCCGGCGGGCTTTCAGCGTATTCTATCGACGTGCTTGATTATGAGTTGAGCGCGAATATACCCCAATGGAGCGCGATGATCCACAGGGCTTATGAGCTTGACCCTAACTATGGCACTGCCGCTTTAGATGAGTTTTTCATACTTTTTTACGCTTCTTTGCCTGAATTATTAGGCGGAGATTTAGAACGCGCTGAATATCATTATAAATTGGCGCTTGAAAAAACCGGGGGGAATTCCGCCGGCACTTATGTTTCTTACGCTCAAGCCGTTTGCGTTCCGGCGCAGAATTATGACGTTTTTAAAGATTGCCTTGAAAAAGCCGTCGCTATCGACCCAAATAAAGACACTTCGACGCGGCTTGTAAATATTTTAAACCAGCGAAAAGCGGGCTGGCTGCTTGAAAACGCATGGGTGTTTTTCTCTTTCCTTCCTATGCCTGATTATTGATAATTATTGAGTTATATTTAAAGGGGGTATTTATGAGTAAAAGGACAGTTATTTTAGGATTTACGTTTTTTTTAATTTTTTCGCTTGGGGCGGTTTATGCCCAGCGCGGAAGCGCAAGGGGAGACGTTATAAATATCAGAATCGCGTCTCCTTTGCCGCGAAGTTCTGACTGGGGCAGGGCGCTTGACCGTCTTGCCGCCGATTGGGAAAAAGTAACGCAGAATCAGACCCGCGTCGTCGTAAGCCATGACGGCAGGGAAGGCACTGAAGCGAAAATGCTTTCTTCCCTTTCCAGCGACGCTATTCAGGTTGGTGTTTTTACTTCTTCCGGAGTCTCTGATATTTGCCCGGCAGTAATGAATTTAAGCATTCCTTTTATGATCAGAAATGAAGCTGAGTATGATCTGGTTCTCGCGGATGTACTGCCTCTTCTTGACGACCGGGTTAAAAAGGATTTTGTTATTATTGCGTGGTCAAAGGGCGGATGGATTTACATATTCACAAAAGAAAAAGTTCTAACCCCTGATGACTTGCGCAGGCAAAGGCTTGCGACAAGCCCCGATCTTAAAGACATGAATACGGTATTCAGGACTATGGGATTCCAGCTTGTAGAGACTGACATTGTAAATATTGGAACCAAGCTTGCAAGCAACGCGATAAACGCCATATACCTTATTCCCGCGGGCGTCGCACCTATGCAGCTGCACAAAAGTTTAAATCATATGCTCGAAATACCAATAGCCCCAATAATGGGCGCGATTGTCATGAACCGCGTTACATGGAATAAGTTAAGCCAGGCTCAGCAGCAGGAAATAATAAGGTCTACGCGAAGGGTTGCGGCGGAGTTTGACGTTTCGGCGGTAAAAGCGGAGGCTAACGCGATAGCGGCAATGGGCAGGGACGGGCTAAGCATAAACAAGCCGAATCAGGCTCAGCAGGATATGTGGAATAATGACATAAAAAACACTATCCCCTCGCTTGTCGGGTCAATCTTTGACCGCGAGTTATACAACCGTATTAATGACATACTGGAAAAAGCAAGAAGCGGAAAATAAATTTTATGAACAACAATAGCGAAAACTTCGTCAATAAAACATGGCTGTGGGTAAAAAAAGAGTTTAAATTTTCATGGCTTGAAAATATTATTTGCTTTGGCTCTCTCTTTCTTCTTGCGTTAATTCCCTTTGTCGAGTTAGTTTTAAATAAATTTAATTTGTCAATTTCAGGCATAAACGCGATATTAGTCCACCTTTTTTTAATCGCAGGTTTTTTCGCGGCAATGCTTACGGCGAAATCCGGCGAACATATTTCAATTACCGCCGTTCAATACATTAAGAATGACAAATTAAAAAAAATATTTATACTTGTCTGCACGGTAATTTCCGTTTTTCTGTTAAGTATTTTTGTATGGGACGCCATTTGTTATATTAGATTTATGAGCGGCAAGCAGATTGGCTTGTTCAAAGAGCAGGTATACGCGGCCGCAATGCCTATTGGCTTTTTGGTGATAGCGGTTCGGTTTGCGTTAAAACTTCAAAAAACCAGCGATAAAATATTTGCGGCCGCCGCGTTCTTGCTTGGCTGTATCGCCGCCCTGCCCGCTATCGCAAAAATTATTTGGGGGCTGGAGTATCCGCCTGAACCTTTCTTTTCATGGATTAATTTCTTTTATGACATTGCGCACGTTATCAATGTTCCTGTCATATTATTGCTGATTCTTGCGGGGCTTGCCGGAATGCCGGTTTTTGCGGCTATTGGCGGCATATCCTTGATTATGCTTCAAGCTTCCGGGCGTGAGCCTGAAACGGCGATGATACAGATTTTTTCGGCTCTTACGGACGCGGACATAATAGCGATACCGTTATTCACGCTGACCGGTTTTTTCCTCTCGGAAAGCAAAGCCGGAGAGAGGCTTGTCCGTACTTTTAAAATATTTTTTGGCTGGATGCCGGGCGGCATTATCATAGCCTCCGTCATTATCTGCGCGTTTTTTACTTCTTTTACCGGCGCGTCCGGTGTAACTATTCTCGCTCTTGGCGGAATACTTTTAATTATTTTAAATGAAAATAAATTTTCAGAGCGTTTTTCAATAGGGCTTCTGACTTCCGTTGGAGGCATAGGCTTAATGTTTCCCCCAAGCCTTCCTATCATACTGGTGGCGTCGTCAACTAATACAATATTGCATTTTATGAACGTGCCGATAGAGAACACTATTATTCATTATTTTATTGGGGCGATAATACCCGGATTGCTTCTGATGCTTGCCATGGTTGTCGCCGGTTTTATTCTTTCTTCAAAAGTAAAAAAAACGCAAACGGAGAAGTTTAACGGCTCTGACGCGCTGAAATCATTAAAAGACTCTGTTTATGAAATTTTATTGCCTATAATTCTGGTAACAGGATATTTTTCAGGATTCCTTACGCTGATAGAGGTGAGCGCGGTATCGGTTGTTTATGTTGTAATTGTAGAAGTCTTTATTAAAAAAGATATCATATTTAAAGATATACCGAAAGTTTTCTTTAAAGCTGTTCCGATAATTGGCGGAATCTTGGCTATTCTGGCGATGGCGAAAGCCCTATCCTATGCGTTTATTGATTCAGGAGTGCCGGACAGTTTTTCTTTTTGGATGCAGAACGCCGTCAAATCAAAATATCTTTTCTTACTGCTGTTGAATCTCGCCTTGCTTGTGCTTGGCTGTATCATGGATATTTTTTCCGCGATACTTGTTTTTCTGCCGCTTATCGTTCCGCTGGGATACGCCTATGGCATCGATCCCGTGCATCTTGGAATCATCTTTGTAATAAACCTTGAAGCCGGATTCCTTACTCCGCCTGTCGGAATGAATCTTTTCCTTGCAAGTTACCGTTTTAATAAACCGTTTATGCAAATTTGCAGTTATGTTTCCCCGTTCCTGCTTGTCCATTTTACGGTTGTGCTTCTTGTTACATACCTGCCATGGCTTTGTACGTGGCTTGTGAAGTTATTTTAACCGCTCTGTCCGTAAAATTAATTTTTTACGGACGCGGCAGCCAGAAAAGTTTGCCTATTTTCCATTTAAAATAAATCTCTCCATTTACCCGTAATGTCCGCCAGTACATATTCGCGGCGGCGGCGGCTCTGAATCCCAACTGTTTACGCGGAGTTTCACGCATGGCGTTGAATTTTTTGCCGTCTTCGCCGGAATCATGATTAAAATCCGGCATTAAAAAACAACCGGTTACAAAAGAAGGAAAAATGTATTTTATTTTTTTGTTTACGTTTTTAAATAAATCCTGATGTGTAACAATGTCCAGACGGGGGCCGCAGAGGGTTAATTTTTTTTCATAACAGGGAAAATCGATAACAGCGTCCTCTTGGGAGGTTATTTTGTTTTTTCCGGCAGTTTCCCTAAGGGAAATGGCAATTTGTTTTAATTCGCCGTCTTCTGCCTCCCGTGAAAGAGAAGCTAACGGCGCAACGAGGGGAAATTTATATACTCCCGCAAGTCCGGCTTTAAGAGTCAAATCGCAGTCCCTTTGCAATTCAACCCTTATATCCCTGTGAGGCACAAGAACTAAAAATTTTTGCGTTTTCGCCTTTTTTGTTTTCATAATTATTATTCCATGATATACTGTAATTATACGGAGAATATCAATGAAATATAAGACTAAAATGCTTGTTGAACGATTTACGGAAACCCTTTCCTCATGGAAGGGCGTAGAATGTATTACCCTGAATGAAGCCGCCATGCCTGACACGCTCGATCCGTACTTTGCCCTTATTCTTGATGTTTTTTGTAAAGCTCCCATTCCAAAACCGGAAGAACGCTGCCGCCTATACGGGGATGACGTGGCCGCTTTTGAGTGCGCCGGAATTAATGAAAAAGACCGTTTTCTAATAGGCGATATTCCCGTCCGGCTTGAATTTAAAAAAACAAAAAAGATAGACGAGCTTGTCAACATAGCCTGTTCCAAACATGAATCCCTGTGGCTTATAAAAGATTCGGGAACTTACGGTTTTTACCGTTTGGCAAATTGTGAAATTATTTTTTCGCGCTCCAATTGGATACATGACATTAGAAAAAAACTTGAAAAAACAGGCGATCAGTTTTGGGAAGAGATGAGGAGCGCGGTTCAATTAAAAATGGAGCATTTTTTGTCGGATTTGGGGGCGGCCTGTTTTCAGAACGATAAATTTCATTATCTTATAGCTTCCGCCGGTTTTATAAAAAACGCCTGTCTTACGCTTTTTTGCATAAACAAGCGTTTTGAGCCGTCGCACCGCGCTTATTTTAAACAGGTGTCTGAATTGCCGGTTCTGCCGGAATCATTTCCAGCCGAGTTTCAGACGTTTTTGGACAACAGCGCGTCCTCCGATTTGGATTCGCGTTTCTATCTGGCAAAATTAATCGCGCAGAAGATAGTGCTGCTGTAAAATCACACGAATGTACATACTATTTGCTACGCATTAAGCGGTGTAGATGAATAAATTAGCATGGCGCGGCGCACAATTTGGGTATTTTTTACTTGACAAAAACCACGAAAAAGTTAAAAATTATACTAATGAGCCAAAATATGGCCATTAAAACTTTAACCTCAACGCATAAAATGCTATTGGTAATAATTACCCCCCCCCCAGAAACTGTAAGCAATCGTTACAATTGTCAGTATCTGATTTACTCGGAAAAACGCCGTCCGTTATTAGGAACGGCTTTTAAATATAGCAAATACATAAGAGGAGTTTTAGATGAAAATGAACAGGAAACTTTTGACCGTGCTTGCGGCATTGGTCATACTCGGCGCGGCGGCTGGGTGTAACAAAAAGAACGACGCCGCTTTAACGGAAACTAACGCCAAACAGGAAATAATGCAGGCGGAACAGCAGAAGGAAGCGGTTCCGGCGCAAACAAGCGGAACGGCTGCAGGAACGGAATCCTACGATTATTCAAAAATCTTAAAAGGAGATTTTTCTGAATTTGCCGGAACTTGGGTAAGTAGTAATGGTAAAATTATGCTACTTAAAGCAGATGGTACATTAGCTAATATACAAGATAAGCAAAAATATGGTGGTTTCACTGAGGAGGATAGAGATGGTTCTTCTTATCAGTCGATTGTGAATTTAGAAGGAAATGGAACGTTTTACGCATTATTACTATATCCTGTAGGGGCTGATATTTATGATCATTATGGGGATCGCAAACTCGTTCAATCAGATAAAACAAAAGTTCGTATAGCTACGCAGGAAAAAGATTTCAAAATTTCTGAAATATATTATCAAGGGACAAGCGGTTCTACGGTGGATTAGAATAAATCCTACGATTACGCAAAAATTTTAAACAGGCGGAGATTTTTAGAGGTATTTTATCTGGAATGATAAGTATAACGCAACGGGGTAAGGCATGAATTTAAGCCAAGCGGCGCAACAGCGCCTGTTACCCGAAATTTATGTGGTAAACCTATTCCCGTCTGACAGCCTTAAAAAGCGCTTCCCTGCTAATCTCCGTCCATACAGGGCGGCCGTGGGGACAGCGCGGATCGGGAAGGGCTAACGCTTCCTTGCCAAGTTCAAAAGCGGTTTTATCGTCGAGAACGTCTCCGTCTTTAATTGCCGCGCGGCAGCAGAAAGTCGCCGCCCAGCGTTTTGCCATGTTTTCACCAGCCTGCCGCAGTCCAAGAATTTCTTTTACTGTTTCAGCGTCGCCCATTCGCCAGTCCGCAGGCAGGGCTTCAATACTCCAGCTTTCCCCGTCCTTTTCAATTTCAACGCCAAGACGCGACAGTTCCTCTTTGTTAGCTGAAAGAAAAGCGTCTTCTTCGTCGCTTTCCGTTGTAAATGGAATGGGCGCAAGCAGTTCCTGTTTCGGGACAGGCTCACTTAAAAATTTATTGTAAAGGATGCGTTCATGCGCGGCGTGCTGGTCGATTATATAAAGTTTGTCTCCCCATTCCATTAAGATAAACAGGTCAAATAATCTTCCGGCATAGCGCATATCGCCGTATACGGCGGCGGATATATTTGAAGATGAATTTTCATGGTTACGCAAAGAAGCTGAAACAAAATTTGTAAACTTTTCGTAATCTTCCGTATTGCGTTTAACATCAGAATTATTTTTGTTATATGTAAATGAAAATTCTTTTTCACTTCTTTGAGAATATCCGGCGGAAAATTCCCCGTCCTTGCGATAACCTTTCTCTTCATAACTGTCTTTATTTCCGGCGGAAGGCGCGCCGTCTTTGCCGGAGTTTTTAAGATACAAACTATGAAAAAAGTTTTTAACTCCGCCTGAAACCGCCTGATGAATCGCGCCGGGATCGCGGAAACGCGCTTCGCGTTTCGCAGGATGAATGTTAAAATCCGCAAGAGACGGGTCTATTTCCACATAAACCGCCGCCACTGGGTGAACGCCGTTTGGAAACCACCCTTGAGAGCCGTATTCAACAGCCTGAACCAGCGAATATTCCTGTACCCTTCTGCCGTTAGCGAAAATATAAAGCTGCCGCCTGTCGTTTCTGTAAAGCTCCGGTCCTCCGATAACTACAACGGCTGAAAAGCCCGTTCCTGTAACATTTATTTCATGCAGAAAATTTTCTTCGCCCGTTTGTAAAACGGCGGCTGCAAAACGCTCCTTTTTTGTTTTAACGGCAGGCAGAAAGTCTTTTAATTTTCCGTCTTGCACATAACGAAAATTAACGCCGTTAAAGGAAAGGGCTTTTTCAATAAATACTTGACGGCACAACACCGCCTCGCTTCCTTCCCTTTTTAAAAATCGTTTGCGCGCCGGAATAGTCTCGTAAAGATTTAACGCCCTTACTGTCGATCCTTTTGTTCTGCGCGTTTGCTCAATTTCAGGCGCGCGCGTTTCTCCGGGACCTGTGGCAAGCCGCCAAGCTTCCCTTCCGTCTACAGAACTGACAATTTCAAGACGCGCTACGGCGCAGGCGGCGGCTAGTGCCTCGCCTCTAAAGCCGAGCGTAACGGCGGTATTTAAATCATCAAGGCATTTTATTTTGCTTGTAGCGTGAGTAAGAGAGCAGATTTCCAAATCTTCGCGCGTCATGCCGCCGCCGTCGTCGGAAACTTCAACTTTTTTACAGCCGCCTTCTTCGATGGAAATTTCAATGTTCAAAGAACCGGCGTCTATGGCGTTGTCAAGAAATTCCCTAACAAGAGCGGCAGGGCGGTCGATAACTTCGCCGGCGGCAATGCGCAGAGCCTCTTCCGGCGGCAGTATGGCGATACGGTTCATATTATTCACCCGCATCAAATAATTCTAAATCAGGCGATTCATCTACAGTAGCCTCTGTTGAATTCATCAGTATTTCTATACGGTTTTCTATTTTTTCAAGGTTTTTTTCCAGTGTTCGCGCAAGGCGTATTCCTTCCTCAAAAGCGGCTAACGCTTCATCAAGAGGAATATCGGTCTTTTTAATCTGCTCGCCCAGTTTCTCAAGCCTTGCCAGCTGGTCTTCAAAACTTTTCATGCCGCCGCTTTTCGCCGGTACGCTTTTCTTCGCCATATTTCGCTCCTTATCTTGCCGCGCTTTCTACAACTGCGTCTATTTTTCCTTTTAACGGTCTGATAAAAATCTTATCGCCCGATTTTACGTTATCTGAACTTTTAATTATTTTGCCGCTTGAATTTGTTACAACCGAAAATCCCCGCTCCATAACGGCAAGAGGGCTTGCGGTTTCAAGTACCGCCGCGGACAGCTCGATTTTTTTCCTTATTACGGCGCATTTGTCGGAAATTGAAGCGATTAACGCTTCCTTTGCGTCGTCAAGGCGGATTAAACGCGGCTGTAAAATCGCGCGGAAACGGTATTCCATATCCTGCGTATCAAACGGTTTTAAAAGGAGTTTCGCCCTTTCCAGCCGCGCGCGCATAACAGCCGTAAAATCTTCCGCCGTGCTTTGAATAAAATCCTGAACGGCAAAATAATTTTCGCTTACCAATTCCGCGGCGGCGGAAGGAGTAGGAGCGCGAAGATCGGCGGAATAGTCGCATAACGCCCAGTCAATTTCATGCCCAACCGCGCTGACTGTGGGTATTTTTGATTTTGCCACGGCGCGCACGACTTCCTCGTCGGAGAAGGGCAGTAGGTCTTCAATAGAGCCTCCGCCCCTTCCCACGATTAAAACGTCGGCAAGACGCCATTGGTTAGCCTGTTTTATCCGCGCCGCGATTAATGAAGCCGCTTCGTCTCCCTGTACTGGAGCGGGAAAAATTATCACTTTAACGCCCGGAGCGCGTCTTGCGAGTATGTTTAAAATGTCGCGTAACGCCGCCCCTGTGGGTGAACTGACAACGCCGACAGCCGCCGGGAAACGGGGCAGGGGGCGTTTTTTTTCTTCGTCAAAAAGCCCTTCCGCCGCAAATTTTTGTTTTCTTTTTTCCAGCATGGCGAGAATTTCGCCCGCCCCCGCGATTTCCATTTCTTCGCAGACAATGGAGTAAGAGCCTCGTGGGGCGTACACGGAAAGGCTTCCGCGCACGCGCATTAACATTCCGTCTTTAGGTTCAAAGTTTATAGTTCTTAATTTGTTTCTGAACATTACGGCGTCAATTTTTGCGCCTGAATCTTTTAAACTGAAATAAAGATGACCGGAGCTTGCCGGCCTGCAGTTGGAAATTTCACCTTCTACGCAGACGTAAGAAAAAGAGCCTTCAAGACTTGTCCGTATTTGTTCTGTAAGTTCGCTTACTGTAAGATGTTTCCCGTTCATTGTTTCAAATTATCTTCGGGAAACAATTTTCTTTCAAGGCGGTTAAGCAATATAAGCGTAACAATGGCTAGAATTACGGTTGTTAAGGCGGCGGCAAACATTCCCGCCCCGATTGTAAGCCCTACCGCCGCCGTAAGCCACAGGGAAGCGGCTGTAGTAAGCCCCTTAATGGAACTGCCAAGCCGGATTATCGCGCCCGCGCCCAAAAAACCCATGCCGGAAACAACCTGCGCCGCTATTCTTCCCGGGTCTCCTGAGTTTAATTGCTGAGGCAGCCAGATTGAAAGCATCATAAGACAGCATGACCCAATGGCAATAAGTATGTGCGTGCGAAGCCCAGCGACTTGGCGGCGGCTTGACCGCTCAATGCCGATAATGCCGCCTGCGGCAAAGGCAAGGCATAATCGGATTACAAAATCAATTTCTGTCATAATTTTCCTTTTTAAGTACTTTCCAAAACTAACCGAGGTTTTCAGAGCTTCCCTTTATCAAATGAATAAACAATACCGGCGTATAATCTTGAAAATAAAAGATATTCTTTAGTAACGGTCATAGGAAATTCCGCGGAAAGAATGAAAGGCATTTCAAACCCTAATTTAACCCCCAAAGGTTTATTATGCCAATGCACCCCAAAGCCGGCTAAATACGCGTTTAAGCTGTCGGTAAATTCAAGCGCGTCTTTTTTATAAACCCGTGAATATGATTGGTATCCCACGTTAACATAGCCTGAAATATTGAAATCCTTTATTAAAAAATCCAGATTTAATAAAAATCTGTGCAATGTATCGTCCAGAAAAATATCATCTTCTATTTGTCTTGAAAAGCTTTTCATGCCGGAGGAAACTGATAAAGTGGCGTTTCCCAAAGAAAAACCCAGCTTAATTCCGGCAGTTTCACGGTAATTATTGCTTGTAAAACCGTATTGAACGCCCAAGGTTGATGAGCCGTAAACGGATAAATAAACGATTTTAAAGGCAATTAGTTCCAAATTTCCCGTAATTCCGGCGTCAGGTCTGGTAAATTTATCGGTTAATCCCATAAAAATGCCAAAATTAACGTTAATAAAGTCAGTTTTCGCCCCCAAAACGGCGTTTATGCTGTTTTGAAGCACATTGTCCCTTTCAAGATTAACGCTAAAATTCAATATTTCAGTAATATATTGTCTAAAACTGACATTTGCAAGCAAATATGGGTAGGAAACAAACTCCGTATCCATATCAGGCTCCGTATGCGCGCTGGTTTTATCGGGATTAAAGGTCATGCCGTCAACTCCCGCTAAAACTTCCAGTTCAAAAGCCCCTAAAAGGGCGGAATTGCACGCCAGCAATAAAAATACAAAAATAGGTAAAAATAGCCGTTTCATACCATATATTTTAGTGCTTTTTATGACGAAAATCAATTAATTACATTTTTATTGATGGAAGGTAAATGTTTTGTTTGATATAGTAAATTCTTATATAATTTACCTATTTTCTATCTTGACTTTTATTTGTAATTAGAGGATATTATTATTATGAGTGATTATCTTGATCCTAATAATGAAGAACTGCTCAAGGATTTTTTCAGTGAGGCTCAAATGCAAGTAGATACTCTTGAACAAAATGTGCTGGTTCTTGAAAACGAGGGCGCGAATAAAGACGCCGTGGATGAGATCTTCCGCGCGGCTCACACCCTTAAGGGCGGGTCGGCTACAGTGGAATTTATGGAGCTCTCTCATTTTACCCATCTTATCGAAGATGTTCTTGACGCAATCCGTTCAGATAAGCTTTCGGTAAATGAAGCTGTTGTGGATACTCTGCTTCAGGCTATAGACGTTGTTAAAGCTATGCTTGAAGAACGTATGAACGGTTCCGTTTATAAAAATGACACGAGCGAGATCGAAGGCAAACTTCGTTCTTTATTGGGTCCTGAAACGCCGAAAAAAGGCGCTCCGGCAAAAGCCCCGGTTCAAGCTCCAACTCCGGCTCCGGCTCCAAAAGCCGTTTCTTCCGGCGGAGGCCATGGAGGTTTAAGCGAAGCGGACTTGGAAGAATTAAAAGAATCTGTTGACGGCGGAATGCCAATCTTAAAAGTTTCTGTAAAATTTGACGAAAACAGTTTGATGAATACCGTCGGCGGCATTCAGGTTTACGCGGTGCTTAAAACAATGGGGACAGTTTTAAAAACCGTTCCCGAGTTTGAACAGCTTTACGCGGATAATTTTTTCCCTGTTGTTGACTATTATATCGCTTCAAAGGAAAATGCGGATAAATTAAGAAAATCCGTCATTCTTCCCGATGTAAGTTTAGACGCTGATGTTACTGATATTGCAGGCATTTCTGCCGCCGCTCCGGCTGCCGCCGCGCCTGCGCCAAAACCCGCCGCCGCTCCGGTTGCCGCGCCTGCGCCAAAACCTGCCGCGGCTCCTGCCGCTCAAGCGGCTTCCGCTCCGGCAGCCGCCGCGCCTGCGGCAAAACCAGCGGAAGCAAAAAGCGCGGCCGCTTCAGAAGACGCTAAGAAAGCCGGTAAAGAAGCCGGATCGATCCTCCGCGTAGATTCCAAGCGCATTGACGACTTGTTAAATCTTGTTTCAGAAACGGTTATTACAAAAGCCACATTTAACCAGATCAGCATGCAGTTTGGAGACCTTACCGCGCAGTTACGCGACATAGAAAATCAATACCGTGAAAAAGTAAAAAATCTGTTTGACGGTCTGCCCGGTTATCTTGAAAACATTCAGGAAGGTAAATCGGTAAAAGACATCCGCAAGGAAATTACCGAAAGTTACGGCGATATGTTTACAATGTTTGATCCTTTTGAAATGGCATTCAAGGCTAGTATAGCGAAATTCCGCTCTACTTCGCAGAACCTCGGCCGTATCACAGGCGAGCTTCAGGAAGGCGTCATGCGCATCCGCATGGTTCCGATCAGCCAGATATTCAGCCGTTTCCCGCGCCTTGTACGCGATCTTTCAAAAACGCTTAACAAAAAAATCAATTTGGTTATCGAAGGTGAAGACACAGAACTTGACAAATCGGTAGTAGAAGACCTTCTTGATCCTATTATGCACTCGGTGCGTAACTCTATCGACCACGGAATTGAATCCGCGGAAGTTAGAAAAGCCGCCGGAAAGCCTGAAGAAGGCATGGTGCTCTTAAAAGCCGCCAACGAAGGCAACATGATTGTTATCGAAATCGCGGACGACGGCGGCGGTATCGAAGTTGAAGCGGTAAAGGCAAAAGCCGTAGAACGCGGACTTATCAGCCCGAACAAAGTTCTTACCGATGTTGAAGCCTTCAATCTTATTTTTGAACCCGGCTTCTCAACGTCA
>Ga0268262_10002263_pt1 | contig 22566 bp, 25 predicted proteins | sample TergutNc150P3_FD_190354 | JGI IMG/M metagenome (GOLD analysis project Ga0268262, IMG submission 190354) | Nasutitermes corniger P3 segment gut microbial community from laboratory colony in Florida, USA - Nc150 P3 (SPAdes) (version 2) | ecosystem: Host-associated > Arthropoda: Insects >...
ACAAGCCGCCCCTTCGAAAAACCGCAAACTGGCAAAATAGCCGTAAAGGTGATAAACCATTTGGGAGATGAGGTTATGAAAGTTTTCGAGGTTGGAGAATGAACCCAATAAAATACAACGAGCAAGGCTTAGCCCCCGCTATTGTTCAACACGCGCAAGACGGCACGGTGCTAATGATGGCTTGGATGAACGAAGAGGCTTTAAAATTGACCCTGGAAAAGGGTGAAATGGTGTTTTGGAGCCGCAGCAGGGGGGAGCTTTGGCATAAGGGTTCCACCAGCGGGAATTTCCTAAAAGTGGTCAGTTGGTCGCCGGATTGCGATTTTGACTGCCTTTTATTTAAGGTTTTGCCCCAAGGAAAGGGGGTGGCCTGCCATACAGGGGAAAAAAGTTGCTTTTTTTCTTTCCAAGATGTACCATTAGTGTAAATGAAGTATATATTATAATATAACAGTACCCCCAAAGTGAGGTGTTTATGAACCGGATCGTGAGCCTAACCCTTCCCGCAGCAACTGCCTTTGTATTTTTTTTGATTGCTTGCGGCAATGAGAGCAACCCTCTAGTCCCTCCTCCGGAAAAGAACGGGCAAACGGATTTGTCTTCTTCTTCCGGCGGCTATGTTACCGCGCCACCTACCACCCCTTACTCTTCTTCCACAAATGGCGGAGCCACCAACTCTTCTCCATCTGTTGGCTCAAGCAGCTCCGGCGCGGATGGCTCGTCTCCATCTGAAACATCCTCTTCATCTAAGCCCAGCAGCTCTTCCTTTAATTCGGTAGCCACCCCAAAAGCTGACTTCACTGAAACTGTAGGCGGTGTAACTTTTAATATGATATACATACTAGGCGGCGAATTTACTCTAGGCTGCGATAAGAGCAGTGGCTGCCCAGCCGATGCAAAACCCGTGACGGGCGTGAAAGTCAGCAACTATTTTATCGGTAAAACCGAGGTGACGAACGGCCTGTGGAAAGCAGTGATGGGCAATGAAGCTCCGCCACCTCAATACTCCCAAAGTAGCGGCTCCGCCACGCACATTGATTGGTATCAGGCTATGGAGTTCACTTGCAAACTAAGCCAAAAAACAGGCAGAAGATATCACATGGTCACCGAAGCGGAATGGGAATACGCAGCAAAAAATCATCTTAGCAAGTTGGAAAAAATAGACAAAAACGAAGAATGGGCGTATAACTCTTGGAAAAGCGAGCATTCGGGCGGGACTGATCCCGTGGGACCTATGAGCGGTATGCACACTCAGAAAACGCGGCGCGATGCTAACATCACAGATAACATAACAGGGCGTCTAATCCGTTCAATAGATGGCATAGGCCCTGCATTGCGCTTGGCAGTCTCAGCAGACATGGACTATCCACCTGACATGGTTTCGCCCTGCGATATTCACGCTCCGCATCTAGAAGGCGGTGAACCGGTGAATTCTTACCGCGATAAACGATGGGTCACAGGTAGCGGTGCCCGTTGGAGAACACCGCCGGATGCGATAGCAATGGGTAGTTTCGATCTCAGGGTTTGGGATGACGGTACCGCAAGATTAGGCAGCACTAACGGTCAATGGTTCACTTCAAACAACATAGCCTTTGTGTTTGTTCCGAATTCAGGCTCTGCCAAAAAATATGCGTATATCTTTCTTGACGAAACACAAGGATCGCTTATCACCGACAAGGATTTCAATTACATGAACGGCGACGGTTATGTAGGAAGGATATTGAAGGAGACGGCAAGTAACTACGACAAGCCTACCATATCCGGCCTAAAGAGCGGCGAAGAATTAGCTAGGGCACAGTCAAATTTTGAAACTGACTATAAGATGATTGACATGACCAACATACCTGAGTCGGCTAAAAAGCAGGATTCGCGATTGTTAGACGGAACGGACCAAGGATGGTTCCAAGACAACCGTAATGCCGGTGGTACGCACCACTACAGAAAAGACGTTGACCTTGATGAATTCCGGTTCACCGTTAATCTGAATGGGAACCGGATTATTCTCGCCAATGGCAATTGGTTTACAGTAAACAACACATTCCTGCGCGTAACGCACAAAAATGGGTATGTAGCCGATTATCTGTACGCCGTGACACCGGATGGGACTTTCTATCACAACTCGTTCATGGCGTATGAGCGCGCTGACTTTAGGATGTTCAAGAAAACGGCCAACGGCAGTGCCACCTTCAATGAAACCTGCGGTAGCATCTGTAGCGGTGAAATCCCAAAGGGTGAAGCAGCTTCTATGTATTCCAGCCAGGGAGACAAAGGCAAATCCACATTTGTGCCAGCACCCTGCCCAGTGGGAGGTTGCAAATAGAACAATTATGACAAGTGCCCACCTAAAAGGGGGGTATTTTGTCATATTATTGTAAAAATTGTAAAAAAAATATATATATTACTTGTATAATGATATTTCCACCTGGAGGTGTTTATGAACACTAAGGCGATGTTCAAAATAGCAATGGCAGCAATCGCTGCCCTGTTTTCAAATGCGGTGGCACAAGCCAACTACACGGAGGCCTTAACCGGATTAACCTCCGGCCAAAAAACTTTGGAGATGGTGTACGTCAAGGGCGGAACCTACACAAGGGGATGTTCCACCGGGGATAATGCCTGCGAATCAACAGAAAAGCCTGCGCACAGCGTAACGCTCAGCGACTATTACATAGGCAAATACGAACTGACAAACGCTCAATGGGTTTCTGTGATGGGTGGTAGCGGAACTAAGGATAACAAACCTAAAACGAACATCACTTGGTATGATGCCGTTGAGTTCACTTGCAAGTTGAGCAAGCAAACGAATAAGAAATACCGCTTGGTGACCGATGCCGAATTTGAGTATGCGGCTCGCGGAGGCATAAACAAAGACAATTTTCTCTATTCTGGCAGCAATACCGCCAACGATGTGGCGTGGACTTCGGCTAATGCCGGCGGTGGTTATACAGCAAAAGATGTGGGTACCAAAAACGCCAATACACTCGGCGTATATGATTTGAGCGGAAACGTGTACGAATGGACGCTCGACAGTTGGGGTTGGTCGGCTACTTATAGCAGTTCCAGCGGACTCACAAATCCCATGAATAGACCAACCGCTCACACTCAAAAGACACGTCGTGGCGGTAGCTATGACCAACCAGCTTCGGAAAGCCGCGTTTCCGCACACAAGATACGCTCAATTGAGGGCAAGGACGGTTCAATAGGGCTTCGCTTGGCTCGCTCCGTTTCGGATAATGACCCAGCCGCAAAAATAGACCCTTGCGGCATAACGCAACCTTTCCCATCAGGTGCCAAAACAAACTTCCGCGATGATAGGATAGCTACAGCAGACGATGAAGCATGGGTATATGATATGGGCGAGTATAACCCTGGCATGGGCTACGTACTCAGGCTCGCCGCTAACGGTGCTGCGAGATATGCTATGATTATGAACGGAAATGTAATTTCATACGGAGATGCAAGTGCTTCTGGTGAGTGGTTTACTGTTAACGGTCAATCTTTGTATATAGTGCCAACTTCCGGCACAGCGAAAAAATATATATACCTGCCGCTTTGCAGAGAAAAATGCGACAATATGTCCATGATGCCCTCAACCGATATGCCTGGCAGATACGAGCGCATGAAGCTCACAGATTTTTCCGGAGCAAACAAAGTAACTCTTCCAAGCATTTCCAACCCCAAGACTCCCGAAGCATTAGCCCAAGCCGCTGGGAAATCTAATGTCAATATGGCCAGCCCCCCGGAAACTGGGCGCGATTCGCGGCTGGTAGAAGGTACTGCAAATGCGTGGGTACAAGACAACGTCGCTATGAATGCTGGCGGTACGCATAGATATCGCAAAGATTTTGATAACACATCAGATATGAGGTTTGTAGTTTGGGATGCCGCTGCTAATTCCTCGACCTTGTTGGCTCATGGTCCGTGGTTCACAGTTGACAGCACATTCCTGCGCGTTAAAGACCCCAACGGCGCTAACTACGATTACTTATATAACGTTGTAGGCGATACAGTATTATATCACATATCTTTCCAATCTTATGAACCAGGCGATTTCAGAATGTTCAAAAAGATGAGCGCAGGCAGTGTTCCACAGTGGAAAGAGCCTACTTCTAATGACACCTACAACCAAGGTGCCTCAAAATACATCCCGCCTTCCACGAATGGCACAATGCCGTCTGTTAGTTCAAACTCCTCTAGTTCAAAAGCGTCCAGTTCGTCTGTGGCGGCTTCTTCCTCCTCCAAAGCATCTAGTTCTTCTGTTGCTTCCAGCTCCTCCGGTGGGTCTAGCTCTTCCGGCGGGTCTAGCTCTTCAGTAGGCTCTAGTTCTTCTGGGGGTTCCAGCTCTTCGGTTAGTGGCAGTTCCTCTTCTGAGGAAGGGGAAAACACAGCTATTTTGTCTCAAATTGCCGTGAGCAATCAGGTTATGAAGGTAAAAAATGGCATAAATTTGCATGCTGTGAATGGCGCAATAGTTGAGATTTTCAATACAAATGGAAGTCTGATAAATAAGCAGAATTACTCCAGCGGCATCTATTCCGTTTCATTCTCCAACATGCCAAAGGGAATGTACATAGTGAAAGTGCGCTTTGACAAAGGAGCCAAAATACTGCGAGTGCCTGTGATGTGAAAAAGGTTTAGTCTTGGAGGCAACGAATACTATGCAATACGTCCTTGTCGTAGTAGTCCCAGGTGACATTCTCATTGACGTAGCCCATGTGCCGGCCGTAGGCACTGCCAGCAACGTACTCGCTAGCACTCCACCAATTGCCATTGCCGCCAACACCGAGGAAACTGCCACCCGAAAGGCCGCGGCCGCCCGGCAGAGCCGCAAAACCGAAGTTGTCTGTGCCGCCGCCAGGTTTTCCTTCGTTACTCTGCCATCCGTTTATTGCTTTGAGCTTCTTACCAGCAATTTCATCGCCGCCTACGAAATCCACAAGTGTTTGCCATTCCTCTTGGCTTGGTAAATGCCAACCAGAAGGGCACACCTTCATTGCGGTTCCCCAATCGTAAAGAAGACCGTATTTTTTGAAATTGGCAGGGTCGCTTTTGTAGCATTTGCTTCCAGGCGCATCATAAGCCAAATTCTCCGCCATCCAGACCTGGTTGCCTATCTTCACGGTTTTATAAACCTTGCCGTCTCTTGGGTCAGTGAAAATGCCAACAGTATCATTAGGCTTGGCTAAAGTGCCGCTGGAGTCGCTAGGTGTGCTGAGAGCGTTGCTGGCAACTTTTGTCCCGCATTGGGGGCAGAAATTAAAGTTGTCTTCCAGTTTATTTCCACAATTTAAACAGAATATAGCTTTCATTGCTTTTTCTCCTTTTTTAGATAAACTTAAAATTTTTTAATCCTTGAGTTATAAAAACGGCCAAACTTCGACCGTTCGTCAGCTGCGGACATAGAGCTTGGGGTGGAAGGTCTATTTTCTGCCATAGGCGGTAATTTAGCAAGCCCTAAGTTTCCACTTTTGGGGTTTTATGCAAAATATACAAAAAAATGACAAACAGAATTTTCTAGGAAAAACCATAGAAAATTCCAAAAATACGCATAGTTGATTTTTTTTCCGATGATTAGCCTCCGGCTGTTCGCCAGTGAGTAAATACGCTACAACGCCATAATCTCGCGGCGTGAAAGCCCAGTATAACGCATAATCTTATCCACGGCCTCACCCCCAGCTTTCATAGCCTTGGCAGTTCGGCTTAATCTTTTCTCAGCTTTCACTAATTTGGCTTCGGTTCTTGCTGCTTTTGCCACAGCCTTGTCAATAGCTTCATCTATGCCTGTATATACCAACTGCTGCTCGTTTGGCTCAATAGTTACCTTTGTGTCTTTATGCTCTTAAACATTAAATCAAACAACTGTGCTGTTTTTCTTGACATAGTTGGAATATAGCTATAAATATTGGAAATGTGAGCAAAAAAGGTGAAAGTCGCATATTTGGCATACAATTGTGTGCAAAATAATCCCAGACCTTGCGTAGCAGGGGCAGGGGCTGGCGGGAAAAAATTTCTATATTTATCTCAAACATTCTTTGAGGTGTAATATTATGTTGAAAAAATTAACCGCTCTCGGTTTTTGCGCTGCATTGTTTATAGCTTGCGGTGAGCCGCCTTTGGATCCAACAAGCCCAGAATCAATAAGAAGGCATTATGCCAAATTGGAGCCACCGGTTAAAATGGATTACGACCAATTTGTCTCCTACGTCAAAGGCAGCTTGGCTACCATTCAAAAAGATACCATGAATATGAACATGTTCCTGGTTTGCAGCAAAGACTACCTCAACACGCCAAACAGCAAAGGCAACACCGCTCTTTCCGTTGCCGTCAATAAAAAGAACCCTGTAGCTGTTAGATTCCTTTTGGACCGTGGCGCAGAACTCAGCGTAAAAAGCGGACAGCTCAACAACCTAACCCCGCTGGAAGACGCTGCCACCAGGCAAGACTCGCTTTCGGAAATAATTCTCGCTATGCTCATAGAGGCTCAGAAGAAGAAAGACCCAGATTTGATGAACATAGGTTTGGCTTTGCACCTAGCTGCTCGCTACGGCCATGTTAAAAATGTTGAAACCCTTGTCGAAAACGGCGCTAATATGAACCAAAAAAACACGGAAGGCTTTACCCCTTTGCATGAGGCAGCAAAAGAAGGCAGAAAGCCAGTTGTTGAATATCTGATTTCCAAAAAAGCTGATGTTAGCCTAGTTGATGGAAACGGCTACAACGCACTTGATTGGGCAGAGCAATTTGGCATAGGCGCACCGTATCCCGATGTTGCCAAGCTCCTAACAAAAGCTGGTAGCTCTCATACCAAAGCTTGGAAAGAAACCAAGAAATAATTTCTCTTTAGATTCTTAGTGCCCGCTCTTTCCAGCGGGCTTTCTTTTATAGTTTTTCTTTTCCACTCGCTCTCATCAGGGGAAAAATAAGGCTCGGTCTCCGCTAAGTGCCTTGCGTTGTATGGGCAAACCCTTTGGCAAATATCACAGCCAAAAATGCTATGTTTTGCCCATTCTTTTTGCTCTTCGCTGAATTCCCCGCGATGCTCTATTGTAAGGTAACTCGTGCATCTGCGGCTGTCTAAAAAGCCGTCTTCGGTCAATGCTTTGTTTGGGCAAGCGTCTATGCACTTGCGGCAATTGGAGCAACCGTTTTTCGGTTGCTCCAAAGGTGGGTGCAATGTCTCTAAATCCGTATCCATCAACACCCCTCCGATAAAAAAGCCGCTGCCGAATTTTGGATTTATCAGCATGGTGTTTTTGCCTATGAACCCAAGCCCAGCCATCGCCGCCAATTCCCTTTCCGCCACTGGCAAAGAATCGATAAAGGGTTGCCCGTCAACTTTCATAGCCCATTCGTGCAAAGCCGCCCCAATGGTTATGTGATAATCCTTGCCGTGAGCGTAGGCTGCTATGGGTTCGTGTTTTTTTTGCAAGGGGCGTGGATATCTCCAAAGCGAAATCCAAGCGGCATTGTAGCTTTTCCCGTTAAAGTCTGCTGGATGTTTCCTAATTTCGGCGGAGCTAGCCATCCAATCCATACCTGCGTGATAACCTCTGTTTAACCACTGGTCTAAGCGAGCTGAATGTGGCAATATTGTTTGCGGCAGGGCAACAATGGCGTGATGTAGGCATTCAATCATAAGGCTAATTTATCCGCTAGTAATAGTGCATCTCTAAGCGAGGTTGAGTCCGCTCTGTTTTTCCAAGCTATGTCAAAACCTGTTCCGTGGTCAACGCTTGTGCGCAAAACGGGAAGCCCAAGCGTGGTGTTTACCCCGCCAACCTTGCGTTCCTTGCCCAAATTGAATGCGAGCGTTTTAGTGACTATATGCCCTTGGTCGTGATACATGGCTATAACTCCGTCATATACTTTGGAGTGCAGCTGCGGGAAAACCACGTCGGCTGGCAATGGGCCAACGGCGTCTATTTTCATGGAGCGGAGTTTTTTTACCGCTGGGATTATGCTCTGCATTTCCTCTTTGCCAAACAAGCCGTGCTCGCCTGCGTGTGGGTTTATTCCGGCAACTCCTATTTTTGGATTTTTAATGCCTTTGTATTTTTGCAAAAAATTGTTCAGAAGTTTGCCAACCTTTACAATTCGCTCCGGTTTAGCTTTTTTAACAGCCTCTGCAAGAGAGATATGAGTGCTTACATGAGCAACAACCCAATCCCCGTGAACAAGGGCAAGCACAGGTTCCCTGTCGCCGCACATCTCGCCTATGAATTCCGTATGGCCTTGAAATTTTGGCAAGGTTTTTTCCACCGCTTCCTTGCACAGGGGGGCGGTCACCACCGCTGCCGCATAGCCAGCTTGCACAAATTCCGTTGCCTGGCGAACCCAAGCGATGCTCGCCACGCCCGCCGCTTTTGAAACCTCGCCAGGTTGCAGCTTGCCTTTGAAAGGCTCGCTACCTGCGTAAACGGCAAGCCCGCCTTTGATATTGGTCTCGGTGAATTTCAACATTCTTCTGCACTTCTCCAGCACATCCAAGTCGCCTATGAGGATTACGGGGTGCGCGGTTTTGGGTGCGCGCTTCATGAGCTTTAGGCAAATTTCCGGACCGATGCCGTTAGGGTCACCGATGGTAATTAAAATGGGTTTTCGCATAAGGGTAATCGATCAATGTTTGTTTAATTCCCCAAACCCAGCTTTTTCTTCACCTCGGCTAAGGAAAGCCCTTGTTCTAACAAGGAGAGAATTTCTTCCCTGCCTTTTTCTATGCCCGTAGCTACGGCATAATCCATAATAGCTTTGCTGTCATTCCACTGTTTCATCTTTTCCTCATAATCCAATAGCTTGCTCTTGGTAAATTTAGAAATTTTTGCCGTCTCAAACAAGTCCTGAAACGCCTTTTCGCTCAGCCTGAGCAATTCAGGCGGTATATCGTCCAACTCGTGAATATGGTTGAATCCCTAGGGTGTCTTCGCAGTGCAGGTCGAATATGGCCCCTCTGTGTTCCTCTGTTTGTGGTGGTTGTACGGTATTTATCAAAAGCACCTCTTTCAGCGGGCTTTCCAGTTTCTCGCTCAGAAATGCGTTTATCAGCGATATTAGAATGTGCTTGTTCTTTTCCGTTGCGAAAACCCGTTTGAATGTGAAATCCAGCGTGAGCGGCGCGAATGGCTTGTTGTGCATAGAAACCTCCATTTTTTTGTTTCTTTATACTTAGACGCTTGTCAAGCCGAAAAAAATTCAAAAAAGTGAAAAAAGTGGGGAAAAAAGCAAAAATACCTGTTTTTTTGGTAGAAAATACCCCCCACCCCCCTTTGTCTGAACCAGACGCCCATACGCTACTTACTCGCTGGCGAACATCCGCAGGATGGTCATTGCCAAAATTTGCAGAATAAAGCCAAGAAATGAGGCTTGCCCTGAGTTAAATATTTCTATGTCATTTTTTTATATATTTAGCATAAAATCAAAAAAGTGAGCATTTGGGGCTTGCTAAATTACTGCCTATGGCAGAAAATATACCTTGCACCCCAAGCTCTATGCCCGTAACTGACGGACGGTCGAAGTTTGGCCATTTACAGAATAATTGCATTTCACCCCTCAAATGGAGATACACGCTATGAGAACACAATTCTCTAAACTCGCACTCGCGGCAAGCATTGTGCTTGCCTTGGCTTTAACCGCAACAACCGCCAATGCCGCCGTTTGGAACGGCACGGCGGATACAACCTGGTACACCAACCACAAGACGGATACGGTGTTTACAATAACCACTGCCGAGCAGTTGGCGGGGTTGGCAAAACTTGTGAATGGTACTACTAGCAAAGGTAGGTACAATATGAGTGGTAAAACGATAAAACTTGGTGCGAATATTATGCTGAACGATACTGCCAATTGGAAAAATTGGGAAAGTCAGCCGCCAGCGAACAAATGGGTGCCGATAGGAAATGGAGGACGTGTAGAAAATCCCTTTGGAGGATTTAATGGTATTTATGACGGCGCAGGGCATATTGTAAGCGGGGTTTATATAAACTCTACAGATGATTATCAGGGTTTGTTCAGTTTTGCTTACGTCCAGATAGAAAATCTTGGCGTAAAAGCCTCTTATATTAAAGGAAATAATTATGTCGGCGGATTGGTAGGTAGTACAGGTACAGGTGTTTATACTTATATTACAAACAGCTACTCTACAGGCAATGTGTCGGGAAATGATAATGTCGGCGGATTGGTAGGTGGTCAAGCTAGTTATATTACAAACAGCTACTCTACAGGCAATGTGTCGGGAAATGATAAGGTCGGCGGATTGGCAGGTGGTGGTAGAGCCTCCTGCGGAAGTAAAGAGCATTCAGGCGGGTCTGTGATTACAAACAGCTACTCTACAGGCAATGTGTCGGGAAATGAGTGTGTCGGCGGATTGGCAGGAACGTATAACTTGAATATTACTTTGGGTTCTATTACAAACAGCTACTCTACAGGCAATGTGTCAGGAATATATTCTGTCGGCGGATTGGTAGGATGGATGACATCTAGTATGGGTGACTATACTATTATTGCGAAAGAATATGAACTTAGATACGGTGGGATAGCAAACAGCTACTCTACAGGCAATGTGTCAGGAATACATGAGGTCGGCGGATTGGTAGGATATATTGTTTCACATGGTATTATAACAAATAGCTATTCCATAGGCAATGTGTCAGGAGATTGGGCCGGTGGGCTGGTAGGATATAGTGGTAATGGTACTATAATAACAAATAGCTACTCCATAGGCAATGTGTCGGGATTATCGAGGCCATACGTTGGTGTTGGTGGGCTTGTGGGTGATAACAGGGGTACTATCAACAATGCTTATTTCGCAGGTAATGTATCAGGATGTTATGATGATAGATACAGTACTTGCTTTATTTCCGGTCTAGTGGGAATGAACAATGGCATATTAAATAATAGTTATTTCACTGGCAAAGTAGAAGGGGGCGATATCGAGGCTGCTCGTTTGTTTTATAATGGTGATGACGGTCGAACAAGCAATGTTTCTGGCAAGACAATTTCTGAAATGCAAAGTATGGCATTTACAGAGTTATTAAACACGGTATCTGGAAAAATATACGCTACTTGGAAATACAACCAAGGCGCATACCCAACTCTGCTTATGCCTGCGGCGATATCCCCTCCTCTCACGCTGGCAAGCAAAACGAGCAACAGCATTACCATAAATGCTATTCCCCCTCTGAACAACGGGCAAATTGTGGAATATACCATAGGCAAAGATTTTCTCGACCGTTATTATCTCAATAACGTAGCATATTGGCAAACATCACCTACATTCACAGGGCTTGATGAAGGTAGACACTATGTTATTTTCGCTCGCTCAAAGGAAAATGGAACTTATGTTGCGGGTCCAGAAATTTGGTTGGGTTTAGATACAGATAAAGCCACCACCCCCATCAGCACCCCGCAAATAGCAGCCAACAACATCAGCGCACGAGCAACAGCCAACGCCATAATACTTGAAAACCTGCCGAGAAATGCAACCGTAGAAATATACAACCTGCAAGGCAAGCAAATATATTCAACCACTAACCACTCCTCACTAGCTACTGACCATCTAAAAATAGAGGTTCAGACAAAAGGAATGTACATAATTAAAGTATCATTTGGCAGCGGAACTTCCGCAAAAATTTTAAGAGCAACGGTCACACATTAACAAGGAGAACACCCCATGAGAAACAAACTCACCAAAATAACACTCGCGGCAGGCATTGCGCTTGCTATGGCATTCACATTTGGCTGCTCGTCGTCCAGCGATAACGGCGGCAATGAACCTGGCGGTACTTCCTCTTCTGGCGCAATAAATAGCGGAAATGGCAGCAGCAGTTCCGTAACTGGCGGCACGTCCTCTTCCTCTTCTGGCGCAACAAATAGCGGAAATGGCAGCAGCAGCTCCGTAACTGGCGGCATTAGCTCTAGTTCCAGCCTGAATAGCTCCAGCAGTTCCAGGCAATATAACGTTGTTTACGGCACTCCTGTAACTTATGGAGAAGAGACTTACAAGACGGTTATAATTGGCACTCAAACTTGGTTTCAGCGCAATTTGAATTATGCTGTTGAAGGTAGCAAATGTTACGGCGAAGGTAGCCAAATCTATACACCTACTGAAATACAAGCCAACTGCGACAAATATGGCCGTCTTTACTCCTGGGCAACGGCAATGGCCCTTCCTTCCAAATGCGATACCGCTCTTTCCACAAGCTATGCCGAATGTGCCATAGCAACTCCCAACCATCGCGGCATTTGCCCCAGCGGTTGGCATATCCCAAGCGATGCGGACTGGAATGTTTTGATGAAGATCGCAAATCCGAGCTGTCTTGGTACTGAGATTTGTGAGAGAGCTGGAGCTAAGTTGAAGGCGACCAGCGGCTGGTACGACTGTAAAGAACCAGGCAACGGCACGGATGATTTTGGGTTTGCGGCTCTGCCAGGCGGCGAAGGCAATTCATTAGGAGAGATTTTGGGCCTCGGCAATTCCGGTTTTGGCGATGTCGGCAGCTATGGCGAATGGTGGAGTACCACGGAGTACACCCCTGGTGGCCGCAGCAGCAGCTTATTCATCTCCTGGAAAATAGGCTGCGACCCGAACGCCAAACGGCAATATAGAGAACCCGGGTTCAGATTGAAAAGCATCCGCTGCGTGAAGGATTAACATGATTTCAATATTCACCCCTCAACAAGGAGAACACCCCATGAGAAACAAACTCACCAAAATAACACTCGCGGCAAGCATTGCGCTTGCCTTGGCATTAACCTTTGGCTGCCCGTCGTCCAGCGATAACGGCGGCAATGAGCCTGGCGGCACGTCCTCTTCCTCTTCTGTCACGGCAAATAGCGGAAATGGCAGCAGCAGTTCCGCAACGAGCGGCGGTGGTTCTAGTTCGTCTGCCACGGCAAGCGGCGGCACTAGCAGTTCCGTAACAAGCGGCGTAGCGGCATCCGAGACGGTTGTCATTGGCGGCAAGACTTGGCAGGTTAAGAATCTGGCTGTCAATGTTCCGGGCAGCAAGTGCTATGCAGAAGGCGTCAGCGGCGTTTCCGCAGATAGCGTTGCAAAGAACTGCGCCAGATACGGTAGGCTGTACGATTGGGCAACTGCTATGTCTCTTCCATCCAAATGCAACAGCACTCTTTCCACAAGCGATGCCGAATGTGCCATAAGAACCCCGAATCATCAAGGCATTTGCCCTGCTGGTTGGCATATCCCCAGCAACGCGGAGTGGGATGCCTTGTACCGCTCTGCTGACGGCACAAGCGGCACCGATAGCCCTTACGATAGCTATACTGCTGGCAAGCATTTGAAGGCAAAAGAGGGTTGGACTGACTGCGGTCCTTCCGGCTCCGGCAAAAGTTACTCGTGCGAGGACACCTATAACTTTTCCGCCTTGCCGGGCGGCCTCGGCCTTTCCACTGGCGGCGGTTTCGTCGATGCCGGCGTCGGCGGCTACTGGTGGAGTGCTAGCGAGGGCAATAGCCACACCGCCTACAACCGATTTATATTCTACAGCTACGAGGCCGCCGGCTACTACGGCAACGCTAAGGGCGGCTTGCAAAGTGTTCGTTGCCTCCAAGACTGATGAGCGTTGTGTTAGCGCAGCAAACACAATGCGCAAACCCATCAATCTTCATATTCCCAGAAGATTGAATGGGTAGAAAAAATGGGAAGGAGAACACCCCATGAGAAACAAACTCACCAAAATAACACTCGCGGCAAGCATTGCGCTTGCTATGGCATTCACTTTTTCCTGCTCATCGGATGATGACAAATCTGATAACAGCGGCGGAAATGCCAGCACGGAAACATGTGCTGGCTTTACGGAAGGCACAACAAGGCTGCACCAAGGGAAAAACAAGCCTCAATTCTGCGATGAGCGAAATGGCAAAAAGTATGTGTATGAGACTATTGTCACAGGGGCAACGGCACAGACTTGGATGGCTGAGAATTTGAATTACAACACAAGCGGCAGCAAATGCGGCGTTGGCGGCACTAACGGTGCTAGAGGCACTCTAAGCGATGCAAACACTCCAGCTTGCGACACTTACGGCAGGCTTTACGACTGGGTTACCGCTATGGTTCTGCCTTCCAAATGCAATAGCATTCTTTCCGCTAGCGATACGGACTGCGCTATAAAAACTCCACACCAAGGCATTTGCCCAACTGGGTGGCATATTCCCACCGAAGCCGAATGGAGACAGTTAGCGGATTTTGTTAACAACGATCCAGACAAGTTGAAGGCCACAAGCGGCTGGGATGAACCTGGCGGCGAAGACACCTATGGCTTTTCTGCTCTGGCTGGCGGTATGGGCTACAATGGTGCTTTTTTCGATGTTGGTAAACGAGGTGCCTGGCGGCTTGCAAGTGATGATGGTTCTTCAATGGCTCAGAATATACTCATACGCCTTGGTGATGATCTTGGTGGCGGTAATGGCAGCGGCAAAGTCAATCTGCTCAGCATCCGTTGCGTGAAAGACTAATATTCGTGCAATTTACTATATTTATACTTAAATATAAGGAGATTGCACTATGTCCGATAGCATAAATGTCACTATTCGCCTGGATAGGAATGTAAAGGAACAAGCAGAAGATATGTTCAATTCTTTTGGAATGAACTTATCCACTGCTGTTAACGTATTTATCCGCCAAGCCTTGCGTTTGGGCAAAATGCCGTTCAGCATTTCCGACCCTTTTTACAGTGAAAAAAATCAAGCTAGGTTAAGAGAGTCCATAACTCAATACAAAACTGGAAAAATGACTGTAAAAACTATGGAAGAGCTAGAGGCTATGGAAAATGAATAAATCTTTTTCAGATAATGCTTGGGAAGAATATATTTATTGGCAAACACAGGATAAAAAAATTTTAAAACGAATAAACGCTCTGTTAAGAGATATTGATAGAAACCCTTATAATTTTCTACCTTTTGCTCATGCGTAAATGGACAGTTGACGACTCCCGCGAGCTTTACAGCATAAAGGGCTGGGGGGTATCTTATTTTGACATAAATGAAAAAGGAAATGCAACGGTTTCCCCTTTAAAGGACAATGGGCCAACCATAGACCTAATTGATGTTATGCGCGACCTTTCACGCAAAGATATGGCAACTCCGGTGCTGCTCCGCTTCCCGGACATCCTGGATTCCAGGATTGAAAAGATAAACAACTGTTTTGAAAAAGCCATTGAGGAATATAAATTCAACGGCAATTTTTACAATGTGTTCCCCATAAAGGTGAACCAGCAACGCGCTGTTTTGGAAGAGGTTTTGGAACATGGCAAAAAATTCAACATAGGCTTGGAGGCAGGCTCAAAATCTGAATTGCACGCCGTGCTTGCAAATGTGGATAATCCAGAATCCCTGATAGTGTGCAACGGTTATAAAGACGAAGATTTTATAGAGCTTGCGTTGCTCGCGCAAAAAATGGGCAAAAAGATTTTTTTGGTGGTTGAAAAACTCAACGAATTGACGCTGATAATAAAAATTTCAAAAAGGCTAAAGGTAAAACCAAACATAGGCATCCGCATAAAACTTGCCAGCAGCGGGAGCGGGCATTGGGAAGAATCCGGAGGCTATAGCAGCAAATTTGGGCTTAACAGTTCTGAGCTTATAGAGGCTTTGGAATATATCAAAAAAAATGGTTTGGTGGAATGCCTTAAACTTATACATTTTCATATCGGAAGCCAGATAACCAATATACGCCATATAAAATCGGGGCTTAGGGAAATTGCGCAATTCTATTCAGAAATAAATGCACTTGGTTTTAGAATAGATTTTGTTGATGTTGGCGGCGGGCTTGGCGTTGATTACGATGGCACAAACAGTACCCATTCCAGCTCGGTAAACTATTCCGTGCAGGAATACGCAAACGACGTTGTTTACGCCATTGCAGACACCTGCGATAAGCTATTGCTCCCGCACCCAAATATAATAGCGGAGACAGGCAGGGCTTTGACCGCTCACCACAGCCTGTTGGTTTTTGATGTTTTGGAGCGAACCTCGCTTGCATATTTTGAAGATGTGAAAAGGGAAATAAACAGCGAAGACCCCGATGTTTTAAAGGACTTGCTCGCCATATACAAAGGGCTTGTGCAAAAAAATTTAGCCGAGAGCTGGCACGATGCCGTTCAAATTCACGATGATGTTCTGAACAATTTTCGCATGGGAACTATAAATTTGGAAAACAGGGCCATTGCGGAGCGGTTGTTCTGGTCAATTGCCCGCAAAGCGAACCGCATAGCTCAGGATATGCGCCACCCGCCTTATGAGCTTGACAAACTGCCAAAGTTGCTCGCAGAAAAATACTTCGGCAATTTTTCCCTTTTCCAAAGCCTGCCAGATGCTTGGGCAATAGACCAGATTTTCCCGATTATGCCTCTGCAACGCTTGGACGAAGAACCCTCCGTGAATGTGACCATTCAAGACATCACCTGCGACAGCGATGGGAAAATTGAATTGTTTGTAAGTAGCGGAGAAATATGCAAAACGCTTCCGCTGCACCACCTTAAAGAAGGCAAGCCGTATTATTTGGGCGTTTATCTGGTTGGGGCATATCAGGAAATTTTAGGCGATTTGCACAATTTATTTGGCGACACCAATGTTGTTCATATAGCTTGCAGCGAGGATTCTTACGAAATTGATAAAATCATAGCCGGAGAATCCGTTTCTGATGTTTTGGAATATGTGAATTTTTCTGACAAAGCCCTTGTGCGCACTATGGAAAACTGGGTTAAAGATGCGGTTCAAGACGGCAAAATATCCAAACAGGAAGGCAGGGAGTTTTTGAGCATTTACCGTTCCGGTTTGTACGGATATACCTATTTGGAGTAGGAATTTGAAAATAGAGGAAAATTTAATTGCGAAAATAAAAGAGCACGCTCTTTTTGCTGTGCTTTTAGACCCCGATTCTTCGGAAACAGATGCTTTTTGCGAAATTGGCAAAGCAGCTTTTGAAGCCGGAGCCGATTTGATTTTAGTGGGCGGTTCTTTGATAGGCAACGCGAATTTGCCAAAAAAAGTTGCAGAGTTAAAAAGCCTTGTGAAAATTCCCGTTGTGCTTTTCCCCGGCGGGGCTTCGCAAGTTGTGCCTGGTTTTGACGCTATGCTTTTCACGTCTCTTGTGAGCGGGCGCAACCCGCAGTATTTGATAGAGGAACAGTTGAAAGGCGGTTTGATAGTAAAATCACTTGGCATAGAAGCGTTCCCAACCGCTTACATGCTAATAAACAGCGGACCAGCTACGGCGGTGGAATACATCTCAAACACAAAACCAATTCCCGAAAACAAACCCAAGCTCACAATGGCACACGCAGTTGCCGCAGAGCTTATGGGTATGCGCTGGACATATTTGGAAGCGGGCAGCGGCGCGGAAAAACCTATCCCTCTGGAGCATATAACATTAACGCGCAAAGCGACTAACTTAAACATAATAGCTGGCGGCGGCATAATAACCACAAAAGATGCAACTGCCCGTGTGCAAGCCGGAGCCAATGTTATAGTCACGGGAACCATTTGGGAAAAAAACTTAGATATAAACTTGATGAAAGAATTTGCCAGGTCTATTCATGGCAGGGATTAAATTCACATTTCTCTCCATAGGCTACAAAAAACCTTTGGCAGAAAATTTATCCTTGGAAATTCCAGCGGGCGTCACTTGCTTAATAGGCCCAAACGGCAGCGGCAAAAGCACTCTCCTAAAAACCATAGCAGGTTTGATAAAACCGCTCGCGGGTTCGGTTTTTATTTTTGAAAAAAATTGCTCAACCATAAATAAAAGGGATTTGGCAAAGCTGGTGGCTTTTGTGCCGTCTAGATTCCCGTCAGAGGCGAATATAAGCGTTTTTGATTTTGTTGCCCTCGGCAGAATTCCGCACACAAAAGCCCTTGGCAAATTGGAAAAGCCCGATTTGGAAAAGGTGAATTTTGCGATGGAACAGGCAGAGGTTGCAGACTTTGCAAAACGCAGGGTCAACAACCTAAGCGATGGGGAAAAGCAACGCGTATCGCTTGCGAGAATGTTAGCGCAAGACACAAATATTTTGCTATTGGACGAACCAACCGCTTTTTTGGATTACCCGCATCGCACAAAATTGTTTGAATTTTTGAAAAATTTATGCACGGACAAAACTTGCCTAATCTCCACGCACGAATTGGATTTAGCAAAAAAATACGCCCAAAATATACTGCAAATAAACGGCAAAGGAAATGCCTATTTGAATTCAGCGGAAAACACAGTTATAGAATGGATATAAAAATGTGTTTTGGGTTTTAACTTTTCTATATTTACACTATGAATATGACCACAGCATACCGCACAACCTGCATTCCTAAGGATAATAGGCTTGATGCTATTATACCAAGCGAGTATATTGGACGTGAAATTGAAGTCGTGATATATCCTGTTTATGATGAGCCTAAATATAACGCCGAGACATTGGCCGCTATGCAGGAAGTTCGGGACATAAGGGCTGGGAAAATAAAAACGAAACAATACAATACTGTGGAAGAAATGGAAGCTGATTTGGATGCGGAAGAAGACGAATAATGCTAAAACTTGAAACTACATCTAGATACAGAAAAGACAGAAAATTAATGAAAAAACAGGGAAAAGATATGTCCCTGTTGCTTGCCATTATTAGAAAATTGCAAAATAGGGAGATGCTGGATGCCAAGCATCGCGATCATCCGTTGCAGGGCGAATATAGCGAATGTCGTGAATGTCATATTACACCAGACTGGCTTCTCATATATTCTATTGATAACGAGGTGCTTGTTTTGACAGCCGTGCGTACAGGCTCTCATTCGGATTTGTTTTAACCAAAGTCCCCTGAGCGAGGGCGAGGAGAGCGGAGTGGCGGGGCGTGTTGCACACACCCCAAATGCGAAATGAAACGCGATTATATAAACTTACTACTTAGGCGTATCCATAACTTTCCACTTGCCGTCATCATTTTCGCTTACTTTTGTTGACGATTTTATGACTAGCTCTCCTTTGCTTGATAATTCTGCTGCCATTTCTTTCATAAATTCTTCGTAAGATTTCCCTTTTGAACTAGCTACAGATTTCATCGTCGATTCCGTTAATAACATTTTTTCTAGCATCTGTCCAGTGGTTATCTTTTTCATCGTTTCTATGTCCATTTTAGCACCAGACAAAACATATAAGGCGGCAACTTCTTCTGGGGAAGAAGTTGTTTCCGCTTGTGCTTTTTGTTCTTCGCAGGCGAGAAGGGTGAATGCGAGCATTGCGATGCTTGCTAGTGTTGCGATTGTGCGTTTTATCCTCATTTTTTTCTCCTATGGTTGAGGTGAAAGAATTAAGTAAAATACCCCGAAAGCGGCAGTTCGCAGCTTGGGGTAGAAAAAAGAATTTTGTTGCGTTGTCGCGCTCTGTACGCAGCCGTAGAGGGCTTGCAGAGCGTTTTGGCGAGGACTTAAATGGGGGGGGGTCAGCGAATTGAATAATGGAGAATGGGAAGAATGGAAAATATGCTTTGCAGCACTTCTATTCTTTTGCATTATGTAACTCCCTATTCTCAATTCTCAACTCTCCATTCTCAATTAACCAACAAGTTTGCCACGACCTTCTAGCCGAGGGTCATAGCTGGGGTAAATATAGAAAAACAAAACGGGGTTGTCAAGGGGAAAAATTTTCTAAATTTAAATTTCAATGCCCAGCCAACCTATTCTGATAAAAAATGCTTGACTTTTCCAAAATACCAGAACTAACCGGAGCGGTTTTAGAACCCGCCGATATTCAAGGCAGTGCTGTGAAATGCTCTACCCTAGCCTTTGCAACGGAAAATGACATCTCCTTTTGCGTAGAAAATTCCGCTCACGGTGCGGCGAGAACAACAAAAGCCGCAATGGTTTTTGTGCCAAAAAATTTCAACGGTTGGGCTGGCGAAGCAAAGGTTTTGGCAAGGGTGGAAAATCCCTACAGAGCTATAATAGAATGTGCGGAGATTTTGAATAAAAAAGAATTGGCACCTAGCGAAATTCATCCCTCGGCGCAGATAAGCCCGAATGTTTTAATCCCTGCTGGCGTAAAAATCGGGGAGAATTGCGTTTTGCATTCAGGCGTTAATCTTTACCCAAATGTTGAGATAGGCAGCGGAACAATTTTGCACTCAGGCGTTGTGGTTGGCTCGCGTGGGTTTGGTTTTTACGAATGCAACGGGGAGCAGACAGCCGTGCCGCATTTTGGCGGAGTGGTTATTGGAAGAGATTGCGAAATTGGCCCCAACTCCGTTGTGGCTGCTGGTTTTTTGGAACCCACCAAACTCGGAGATTTTTGCAAGCTGGATAGCTTTGTGCAAATTGGGCATAACTGCATTGTTGGCAACAATGCGGTTTTCTGTTCGCAGTCTGGGCTGGCAGGCTCGGTTATTGTGGAAGACGATGTGACTTTGGCGGGCGGCGCACAGGTTGCGGGGCATTTAACCCTTGGCAAAGGCTGCATAATAGCGGCAAAAGCCGGCGTCACAAAAAGCATAAAACCGGGGGCAAGAGTCGCCGGCTTCCCCGCCGTTCCTATTGAGGAGTGGCGGAGGGGTATTATTACAGCCACATAATTTTCTAAATTCTAATAAGATATATTCCAAAGGAGTTATGTATGCAAACAGCCGTATATGGTGTGTATAAAAAAGGAATAGTGGAATTAGAAGAAAAACCTGCTGAAACGCGAGAGGGCAATAGGGTTATGGTTGTATTTTTTGAAAATGCTTCAAAAAAAAATAACATGGAAGACTTTTTCAGATTGCGTGGAAAATATTCTGGTAAAATGTCTGTGGACAAGTTTTTAGAACAAAAATATAAAGATATGGAATTAGAAAGATAATATGGATGAGTATATACTTGATGCTTGTGCTTTAATTGCGTATTATGCAAATGAAAATGGAGCAGATGTTGTTCAGGATATTATAGGCAAGGCGTATTTTGAAAAAAGTTATGTATCAATTTCAAATATAAATTTATTGGAGGTTTTTTACGATGTATATAAAACTCAAGGAGAGGCAGAAGCTAAAGTTTTTTTACACGATATTATCAATAGTCCTATAAAAATTATAGGAACAATAGAAAATCAAGCATTTATGGAAGCGGGTCGACTGAAAGCAAATTACAGAATATCTCTCGCGGATTCTATTTTTTTGGCGGAAGTTTTAACAAATGAAAATTGCATTGGTGTTACCGCAGACCATCACGAGTTTGATGTTGTAAAAGAGAAAGAAAATATAAACTTGCTTTTTATTAGATAAGAGGTGTGTTTTTAAGTAGAATGAAAAAACTTTATTTACAACCGCCTTTTTTAGCCAAATTTAGCCGTTTTTGGCTTTTTTTATAGAAAAACTACTCCTTTTGTCAAAAAAATGTATATTTTAATGTTGAGAAAACACGTAAACTAGGAGTTTTTATGAAAAAAAGGCTTAACAAATGCCTCTGTTTAACGCTTTGTGTATTGCTTTCGGCTTGCTCTTCTAGCAAAATATCTGTCCGAGAACCTGAGCAATTTCAAGGTACTGGAGTAATGCATTATCCAATGATAGCTAAGATGGAAATAAAACCAGAAAAAATTAGCCATGTTTATGAAGATAATCAATGCAATATAGATAAAGATTGTGAAATATTGGCATACAACAATGCTTTAATAGAACGCAAAATAGACGGGATTTTTGAACCTATCTATCATCATAAAGTTACATTTGGAATGGCAAGCATAACGGTCACTGGATATCCTTATGTATATAAAGAATTTCGGGAGGTAACATGTGTTCTTGGGGGGGGGGCAGCATTGGGAGCAATCGCTGCTAATTAATTAGCATTTATCTACCGTTCCGCCGCCAATGTTGCAGCGAGAAACGGATAACGATAAAATTTCTATATTCCTATTTTAATGGCCAGTAAACCTAGGAGTTTTCTGTGAACAAAATAGTAAAAATGGCAATATTTCTCGTTGCATTAACAGCAACATCTTCTTTTGCGGGATACGGTTTCCGAGCTGGGTTTGGTTTATACGACTATTCTTCAGGAGACAGTGAAATGGATAAGTACGTAAAAATAGGTTATGGTTTTGGTGGTGGGTTGGTTACAATTGCCCCACTTACGAGTATATTAAGTTTCATTTCTGAACTTAGCTTTTTTTATAGAAAGCCTATGATTTTAAGTGCGAATGAAGATGGGCATAAAGAAGAAATGTATTTAACTGAAATTGCTATGAGCGTACCGCTAATGTTCCAACTTACGCTGGCTGAAGGCATACCTTACTTGGCCGCTGGCGTTCAGCTAGATAGCCCTATTTCACCTAAAATAACGGCAAAAGCTGACGGCGAAGAAGAGAGCATGGATGCCAATGGTAGAACATCCATGGATTTCGGCTTTGTTTTGGGAATTGGTTATTTCATAACTCAAAATGTAGGGGTTGATGCGAGAGCTGTTATTGGGATCACACCTATATTTAGTCGTTCCTTATCAACCCTAGATTAGGCGGCGATAGGGAGTAAATGTTTCGGGAAAATGGTTTGAAAAATAAAGAGCAAGAATTTCTTCTTGAGGACTTCCATCATTTTCTTCAAGTTCCAAGCG
>Ga0268262_10002264_pt1 | contig 22563 bp, 21 predicted proteins | sample TergutNc150P3_FD_190354 | JGI IMG/M metagenome (GOLD analysis project Ga0268262, IMG submission 190354) | Nasutitermes corniger P3 segment gut microbial community from laboratory colony in Florida, USA - Nc150 P3 (SPAdes) (version 2) | ecosystem: Host-associated > Arthropoda: Insects >...
GCCAGGGAGGACAATATATTTAAATTTTATCTGATTGGCATTATTACTGCACTGGCGATATTTTTTAAGATTTGAGACAATGGCATGAAAATTATTAAAACCTTTTACTCTTTGCCATGTTGCCGGAGTACCAGAATCAATGGAAAGGTTGATAGATGAAAGTGGATTTGAGGCTAGGTTTTCTCCAATTCTTTCATCAAATACAAAACAATTTGTAAAGAAGATCACTGATTTATCAACAACTAAATCTAAAATTCTATTTTTATAGGGATGAATAGTAATTTCACCAGGTGAAACTTGCCAAATGGCATCTGGAGCAATTAAATTGTTCTTTAAGGCGTAATCAACCGCGTCAAAGAGTTTATTATAGCCGTCAGTGACACATTTGTTACAAATGTTATTTATATCACATCCGGCAGTATGAACGTTGCAGTAGATACATCTGCACTGGCATGGAGAAGGATACATTGATAGATTTACATAATGAATAAAGCCGTCATTATTCCAATCGCCTAATTGGTGGTATGCGCAATTAGAACATCCGAGAGTATGCAGGCGCTCTCTACTTGCGGATTGACTCTCAGAGATCACCTCCGCACGCTTCTTCAAAAACCCTTTAATGGACTCCTCGCCGCTATCACAGAGAGGCACGGCAGGTATCCCTCCTGTAACTACCTCACAACACATCGAAATGCGACTGCTGCAATCATCAACTCTTTCGTTGAAAGTCAAGTTTGAGTTATTTATCCAATAACAACTGCGGTATCGTTTATCTTTATCCATAATCTCTCTCTGTGAGAAATGCTCTGATTCTTTAGCGTTACCCCTGTTTTCAGGCTTTCCAAAAGGTAATTATACCAAATTGCGTTCGATTGACATTGAACGCTTTACGCCAAAGTTTTTGAAAAACACTTGGAGGGCTTGCAAGGAATGCGGGTCAGCGTTCCGCCGGGGAACTGCCAGGATTGTTGACCAAAATCATTCCGGCGATTGTGATGCCCCTTAAAATATCAAGGGAGAGCAAGCGTTGACTTTTTGCTTGTGTTTTGTCCATTGTTTCGCACGGCACTTGCCAATAGGGTAATTGCAAATGCTCGGTTTTGCAAGTTCGGCGGTGGATGGGCTTGGAGAGAAATTCGCTGTCTGCTATGCTTAGGTGTTGGCAAAAACGGGTGGGGTAAGGCGCCGCCACGTTAATTGGCATCGCCGTCAATTAAAAGGAGTTCAAATGTCTAATCCTCTTGTCGGTATTCTCATGGGTTCTAAGTCTGATTGGGATACAATGGCGCATTGTGCTCAGACTCTGAAGGATTTGGATATTCCTTTTGAGGCTCATGTTGCAAGCGCTCACAGGACTCCTGATAAGGTGGCTGATTTTTGCAAGGGAGCTGAATCCAAGGGGATAAAAGTGATAATCGCCGCCGCCGGGGGCGCTGCGCATTTGGCGGGGGTGTGCGCCAGTAAGACTCACCTGCCTATATTAGGTGTGCCAATGAAGGGCTGGGCTGTTGAGGGTTTGGACGCGCTCCTGAGTACGGTGCAAATGCCTAGCGGGATTCCCGTTGGGACTCTGGCTATAGGCAAAGCGGGAGCTATTAACGCGGCTCTTTTGGCTGTTTCAATCCTTGCGCTGAGTGATTCCGCAATACGTGAAAAATATCTGGCATTCCGCCGCGCGGCCACTGAAAAAGCGCTGGCTGATGATGACTTGAAGTTGTAAAACTGAATTTTTGCAAGTGGCTTCTATGAATGCAAATAGTATTAATTCTTGAAATGCGCTCTGATTGCCTTGAGAACGGCTTCGGCGTAGCGTTCTCTGAAATCGGGGTCTTTTAGCAGATTGGCATCTTCTTCGTTTTGAAGATTTACTACTTCTATCAAGACTTTTGTCATTGCCAGGTTTGTGCGGATGACGGCGGGGACAAAGTTCTTGCCTGATCTGTTGATGACGTTTCGTATCGGGCGGTTTGCGTGAATCGGGAGTCCTTCCTGGTTGAGTGCTTTCAACAGGCCTTCGGCAAAAATGTGGCTCCGCGCTTCGGATTCCAGTTTCTGACGTGCTGTAAAACTTACGCTGGCCCCATATCGCAATTCGCGCACATGAGTTCCATTGCCGTCCCAGGAGAATTTACTTGGAACCAGATTGGAGGCGGGGATGTACACCATTGTTCCCCTGGCCAATGGGTGCAGGCTGTCGGCATGGAAACTGATGAATATAGTCTTGCGTGAATCTGCTGGTTTAGGCCTGGTAAAAAAGTTGTTTGCCATTACCCAACGGAGGTTTACGCTTGTGCTTATTGAAGACTCGCCATCGTTGGGTATGGGCGGAGTCGTCAACAATGTCGCTCCTTTTGTCATGTCATGTATGTTGTCCCTGGTGCCGAAGCCGATGTTGTCATAGCGAAGTGTGGTTGAAACCTGGGCTTCTGTGTTGAGTCTCAGCAATCTGCGAACACGCATGGTTATGTCATACACATAGTCAGATTCCCAAACTCCATTGGCTTTTGCTCCTGGGTCAATGCCGCCGTGTCCGGGGTCCAGAACTATCCGTACTCCTGTAAGGCGCGGCCCGGCTACAATTTTGGCCGTTCTGCGAACTTCCGCCCGCAGTTGCCTATCTTCGGCAAGTCCTTTTGAGCCTTCGGGCATAAATGGGTCTGTCAGATAGTTCAAGGGTATTTTTATGATTTGGCCCGGCTGAATTGAACGGACGTCATTGATGCCGCTCCTTTCGGCGATAGTGGCTACTAATTGGCTGACTTCTTTGGCGTCAACCAAATCTGTGTAGCGCATTACAACGCTGTTGTAGAGAGTTTCGCCTTTGCGAAATTTATAGGCGGCGTAATCTCCTTTGGCGTCTTTTTCGTATGAGAGCATTGCTCTGAATGCGGCTGTGCGGGCTTCGTCACTGAGGTCGTCTTCGGGCTGGCTTTTATCGGGGGCTTTTGCGGCTCCTCCGAACTCTGGCGATAACAATTTTTTTGGAATTTTCCAGATGTCCCCTTCTTTGAAAATCTCGGGATTATTGGGGTTTGCGGCCATCAACTTGTCGTAGTGCTGGCCGTAACCTGTGAAAAGCGCGCTGAGCAGCCAGACTGATTCTAATTTTGGCCATCTGACGCTGTGTTTTATTCCGTCTTTAGTCCACTGATCTTTGGGAAAGAGTGTTTTGAGGGCCCATCGCTTGCCTTCTGTAGTCAGATCCTCGTATGGGAGCCACTGGGGCAGGTTGCCTTTTTTGGACACAAAAGTCTTTGGTAAGTCTTTGGAGTCAACGACCACACCTTTTTTAAACTGCAAGCGAACAATGGCTGATTTACTGTTTGGCAAGCGCCCCCGAACTTCCGCCAGATCAGGCTCTATTGCCGCTATTAATATTGCGGCGGGTACCAAAATGGCGGCAAGGGATCTCAGTGTTTCCATGTACCTTCGCCAAGAGAAGCGACGGACTGTGAAAGACCGTGGTCAATCCAAGCCTTCAACGCAGACTCTAATCCTTGCGGGTCTTCGACTCTGCGCTCCAGGAAGATTGCGAATCGGCGCTCCAAATGTGCCGTTCCTTCTTCGAGCAGGAAAAGTCGGTCTGAGATGCGTCCTTGTACGTCTTTAGTCTGGGTTGGGGGTAGTTTTAATGCCGAAATTTCCAGTTGGGCGGCTCCGAGTGTGCAAGCCCATTCCATGTCTCCTGCTAATATACGCAGTTTGGCTTTGCATGGTCGCATACCGCGGGAGAGGGCTTCAAAAGCCTCAAGTGATTCGGATGGGTTTCCTTTGTTAAGGCTCAATTCTTTTACGTCTCCCCGCTCGGTCACGAGCATTACTGAATCGTCCAAAAAACAAGCGGAGGTATCGCCGTCCTGACCTGATGCGCCGCCCTCGGTTAATCCGCGCATCCAGAGCCAAAGCAAAAACTCTTCGCCGAGAAAACGCCCTTGCTCAATTAACTCCAATGGTTTCATGCGTCCTCCTTGCTCAGGTCAAAGGGTTCCAGAGCTGTGAGAACATCAACTGAGATATTCGGAGCCAGGCGACCGGCCAGCAACAGTGGGGCAAGTGGTTGTAATTCGATTCCAAACGACTTCATGCAGAGACTCGTCAGGTGGCTTTGAGCTTTGCTGCTGCCTGCTGTAGTCCAGATTACACCTCCCTTGAGATCCCAGGCGGCTTCCACAATGCGCGGGGTTGGCAGAACCTTACGGAGCAGTTCGGCCTTGACCTCGTCCTGTAAGGAAATTCGGGCTTCCCTGCCCACAAAAGCCAGGTCTTTTTCTTTCAGGAGGTTCTGGATACGCAGATCTGTGTGGGCCTTTAATAACATTGGCGGCACTTTGCGAGTGTCAATTCGCAGCGCGAACACAGCGAAGCGATCCTGAAAAATATAGTCGGGCTCCGGCGGCGTCACGAGGGGATTACGCCAATCCGCCCAGCCATAGCGCTCTTCTTCCATTCCGTCCTCAAATGGACGATAACGACCTTGATCTAACCCGGCGCATAAATCATCCGCATTGGGTACCGGTCCAAGCGCCAGGAAGCGGCGAAGAGTCAGCGTCCCTTGCAACAAACCCATGTACAACTGCTTTCAAAAAGTGATCAAATGTGTATTTGATCAAGGTTTTGTTCCTGCCCTGAGTCGCTCTGAAAGCCGTATTCATATATGACAGGCGTTACTTTCCCTACTGAAACTGAAACCATTTCAGAATCAGTGCTGCCGTTGCCGGACAAACTTGCCAAGGGTAGTGTGGTTTTGGTTACAAGCCGTTTTAAATTTATTGCCGCATTGATGTCGCGGTCGTGATTGGTATTGCATGATGGACATTGCCAATTTCTTACTGATAATGGCAATTCTGATACTTTGTACCCACATGTGGAACATGTCTTTGAACTTGGATAGTATCTGTCAGCAATTATCAATTCTGTGTTGTACCGCTTTGTCTTGTACTCAAGCTGGCTTCTTATGCGATTAAAACCAATATCGCTTATAGACAGTGCCAGTCTATGATTTTTTTGCATCGTCTTCACATCCAGGTCTTCAATGACTAAGGTTTGGTTTTCACGACAGAGGATTGAAGTGAGTTTGTGAGTGAAGTCTGAGCGTATATTGGTTATACGTACGTGTGTTCTGGCTATCCTCCTCGCAAGTTTGTTGTGGTTGTTTGATTTGTCCAGCCGTGTGCCTTTTGGTAATGGCTTCTTGGGATCAAATCCGGCCAATACTTTCGCTGTTTCAAATTTATGACTTAATTTCCTTGATCTGATTTTCAATCGGCGAAGTGCGCTTTTAAGTGGTCTGGGTGATTGAAATGTCTGATCGTTTGAAAGTGTCACTGCGGATGTGATGCCTAAATCTACGCCATTGGTATTGTTTTTCACTCTTTTGAGTGAATAGGTTTCATTGCTGACTTCTACTTGTACTGCTATATGCCATTTGTCTGCTTGGCGTGATACTGTCGCTCCGAGTATTTTTCCTGTGAACCGCAATGCTTCTGTCATTTTTACTTTGCCTGTTTTTGGCAATCTGACTGTTCTATCGTTGATGCTGAATTTGTCATTTGCTACATAGAAGCTGTCAGTGCATCTGCCTTTATTTTTGAAGTTGGGTTTGCCTTTGTCAGGATTAAACTCTTTACCCGGTTTGGGTCTGAATGTGCCTCTTTTTAGCTCACGAAAATATGTTGTCCAGGCTATGCCTAAATGTTCAAATGGCGCGGCGTGAGCGTCTCTGTGTATTTCTTTGAGCCAGGGAAATAATTCATACTTGATTGCGTTGAACTGTTTCTTTAATGCCATTGCGTTAGGTTTTTTTCCTTGTGCAAATTGCTTGTTCCATTCATCCAATGCCCAATTCCATACTTTCCTTGATGTACCGGCGGCTTTGGCAAAATACTCCTTTTGCTCCTTTGTCGGGATCAAGGTGATTTTGTGGGTTAGGTTGGGCATTGACTCAGATGCTCCGATTGTGTTTATGGTAGGTACTCTTGCTCATAACTGTTCACTTTGTTGAAAGCTAGTTACAACTCTTGTCTATAGAATTAAACAATTTCAAACCTTTTTCCAACATGGGAATTAAATATCACCCGCATTTGGATTACTTGCAAACCTCTATGATACAGCGAAACAACTTAAAAATTGTAAGTTGCCATGTGGCTTTCGTCTGTGCTTCGCCATGGTTTTCGGACATCGGCTCATGGATTTGCTTGCAAATCCTTGCATAGCAGTTCAACCTACAAAAGGTTGAAATGCTATAAGTTGATTGGCTATCCAAAATCTTGCTAGAATTTTCAAAGGAGCTGTTGAGTAATGACAATACAAATTGTTCTGCTCGCGTTTTGTGCTCTGGTTGTTGTTTGGTTTGCCTACAAAATTGGAAAAGCGGTCTCTCGCCTGTTCGGGGCCTTTTTCCGACTCCTGTTGGGCTTGCTTCTGTTGAGCCTGGCCGGTTATTTGATTTGGCGTTTTTTGCTCTGACCTAATTTCTATCAGGAGTCAGCATGTCCGCTCTAACTTGCGCCAACTGCGGCGCCGACCTAACAGCCTCCGGAAGCGTTCGTGTCGCGGAGTATCACTTCGGCCACTTGGAGGCCACCAAACATGAATTGGCCGAGGGTCCAGGCTATATCTATCACTGCGAAACGCCTGATGTATATACGATTATCTGCAACAGTTGCAAGCGGCTGGTGAGGACGCTGCCGCTTCATAAGTAGTGCTGGCTAAAGTATCTTTGGACTGATAAACACTAACATTTCAGTGACTTTCTCATTCTTTGTCCTGTTTCTGAAAAGTGCTCCGAGTAGTGGTATTTTGGATAGAAGCGGAACGCCGGTGGTTCCGTTGTCGGTTGAGCTTGTATAAATGCCGCCCAGAACCGCTGTTCCGCCGTCATCCACCAACACTTTGGTTTTTACTCTCCTGCTTAGTATTGTGGGTGTCCCATTGACTTGGTTGGCAAAATTGGGTTCCTCTTTTACAATTTCAACCTCCAGGTGGATTTTCCCGTCATTGGTGATTTGAGGCGTCACCTCAAGTTTTAACTTCGCGTCCATAAATTGAACGGATATCGCGCCGCTCGCAATGCCGCCCTGCATACTCTGATAGGGGATTCTGGCTCCGTCTTCAATCAAGCCCGGGCTGTTGTTAAATGCAAGCAACTTGGGCTCTGATATTATTTTTACATGGTTGTCTCTCTCAAGAGCCTGAATGATAGTGTTCAAACTCAGCCGGTTTGACAGGAATGAGACCCAAATTTCACCCGCCGCTTCAGGAATACTGGTAACACCTGCTTTGCCGGGCGAAAAAGCCGCGCTGAGTGAATTATCTCCTGTCGGGCGGCTGTTAACGCTGTTCCATGACGGCGAGTTTAACGCGCTCCATTCAGCGTTTTGTCCATTCACTTGTAAATTGGCGCTACCGCTATTCGTCTGCGGCCATGATACGCCAAACGCTTTTTCCCAGCCGCGATTGGCTTCCAGAATTTTTACCTGAATTTGGACTTGGGGAACTTTTACATCAAGTTGATCCAGCAAATGCTGCATGACTTCAATGTACTTTGGTAAATCTACCATTATTATTGTATTGGTGCGTGGGTCGGTGATTATTTTGGCCCTGGCGGAAGATTTAATATTGTCAATAATTTTAACTACATCGTCAACTTTTGCATAAGACAATTTGCGGGGTACTGTAATAAGTTCGACTGACATAATTCTTGCTTCTTCAAAGGCTTTGCGATCTTCTTCCTCTTTCTTTAATGTTTCCAATTTTGCGACGCGCAGAATTCCATTGCTGATCTCTTTTCCCAGTCCGGCGGCTTTAATGACAACGTCAAGGATTTTGTCCCAGGGAGTTTCCTCAAATTTATAAGTCCATCGGCCATCGCGAACTTCTTGATCCAAAACGAGATTCAAATTGCCCGCAGTGGCAAGTATTCTAAGAATTGATCTTAAGTCAGAATTTTGGACGTCTAGGCTTATCGGGTTGCCGCGAAATTCAGGTTCGGCCCCCCCAATGCTCTTTACATAATTTTGTGCTGTTTTTAGTGTGGGAACCATTGGATCCACACCCGAAACAAATCCCTGAACCGCTACAGGCGCTATTGGAATGGAACCCAAGCTAGGAAGTCCCACATACGGAGAAGCTATTCGAGGTAAATCCGTAATGTTTTTATTGTCAGCATCATTTGTGACTGGTTCTTTTTGAGCTGTAATCAAAAATTGGCTTGTTTTAGAATGTAAGCGCGATGTGCTTTCTGATAAGGAAGCTCTGATCCTGCCAACTCCTTTTGTGAGTGATATATCAACTATCCCTTGTGGGTCAGATGATATGACAGCTTTAACGCCGGACGCCAATTCCAGAACCAGTCTGGTGATGGATTCAGGCTCTGAGGCGAATTGAGCAAGCCGTGCGTTCAGTATGAGGGGGTGAATCAATTTCGCAAGGTCAGCCCTGGATACCGTGGTTCCGCGATTAACACCATAAAAATCAACTACTAAACGGTCAGGCGATGATAAGACTTGTATCGCTGGTTTGCCTGAAAAACCGGGAATATGAATCTTGACGTTAGAGGAACTATCAGTTGATTCCAAATTGGCAGCCGCAACATAGGGGCGTGCCTGAGCAATGGGTTTGAATACAAGAGCGTAGGCGAAAAGAGGACTAAACTGACAGGCGGCAGTGATAATGATTCCGGCTTTTAAGCAAGAATTCAGGCGAGAATTCATCACTTTCCCTCCTCGCGCTGAAATGGCTTCGTAACTGTGCGCTGATCGGAGCGATTTGGGGAGCCGGCTTCCCACTGAGTAAAGACAAGGGCGTTTTCGGTAATCGCAGTGAGTTCGCCGTCAAGGAAGCTGAACCCTACAGATATTTCCATCGCGTTTTGAAGTGGATCCAAAATCAGCGCAAAAGATTTTTTCTGAATAACAGCTCTGCCTAGTATAGTAATTTCATCAATCAAAAAGATACCTTGGGTATTAGTATTAGTATTACCATTATTAGTATGAGCATTGTTATTACTTGATGGAAGAAATGGATCCCTATTTAAACTGGTTCTGAATTCCACAATCTGGGATTGAATCAGAAAATCAATAATATCAGTGGAATTGGCCGCATGTTTTTGATTTTTTGCGCGAGGCGTGTGTAATGCGGACGGTGGATTGCTGTTTTTTTGTCCATAGACTGATGTCAGTAGGGCAAATAGCAAGAACAGGATTTGCAATCTCATGGTTTATCCTCACTATTTGCGAACCTGGCGGCAGCGACAGATGTGTCTGTGGATGGATCATATACATAAACCGACAAACGAAATTCGATAGAGACTGGAGTCGCATTCTTTGCCGCATTTCTGGTCATAACAATATCTGAAATATTGATAATTTTTTCGTAACCGGAAATGAGCGACAGGAAACGACCAAATTCATGAAAACTACCTATATATTTAAATATAGATGAATAATCGAAATAGTAATCATTTCTAATTGGGTTATCTATATTTTTTTGTTCTTGAAATTGACCAAGCCCAGATATGCTGGCGAGTTTTTGCACCATGTGTGTAATTTTTATCCGCTCATTTGTTGAAGCGAATAATTGAACTAATTCCGCAATTCTCATTTCTTGTTCTTCAATTTCAATTTTTAATTTTTCAAAATTATCTTTGAATTGAGTCACTTTTTTAACTTCAATTGTCAGTTGGTCATTAGATTTTATCAGTTCTTTAAAGTGAAGCCGCTTGGCACTCAAAGAAAACCAAATCACAGTGAAAGCTATCATGCCAAGCATAATACCTATCAGCGATTGCTTTCTGAAAAAATCCATGCCAGCACCTTAAAGCGGATTAATGAGGTCAAAAGTCAATGAAAACTCCAATAGTTTATCCACGCGGGTTGCGCCTGGGTAATCCACGTTTTTAAACCATTGAGTTTTTATGGCTAAATTATCGCGGAATTGATAAATGGCGTCTTCAGTCAGGGATTCAGCCCGGATTTCAATCTTGGCTCCATTGGATGAGATTTTCAGCAGCCAGACGTTCTCAGGTATGCTGTTACCAAGTTCTTGCAAGAAATATACTGGAAGTTGCTGTTGCTTTCTGAGTTTATTCAATACCTCCTCTTTTTTTTCTAAAGCCTCTTTCAGGTCTCTGTATTGCTGTTCTAATTCTAGATATGGCTCGTAGCTCTTCTTCTCGGTGGTCAGAGCCGTGTTGCGCGCTGTTTCTCTCTTGATATTTCCGTTCAGCCAATGGTAATACAAGCCGGCGAAAGCGACAAATAGCAGAAACAATACCATGGGGATAAGCAATGATGTTTTTTGCTCAGGCTGTTTATCAGGTTTAGGCCCAGCGGGTGCGTCTTTGATAGTCTTTTTGTGGAATGCTTGCGCAAGCAAGTCTCGCCCCAGGTTTATCTTTACCATCAATCACCTCTCTCGCGCAGGGCCAGGCCTACTACAACTGAAGCGGCGCAACCGATGTCATCCGCTTTGCCGTGGACGACAGCGCGTTCATCCACTTCGATTAGATTAAATGGGTTGAGAAATTCGACCTTGATTCTAAAACGGTCTCTCAAAATTCCGGCCAGGTTGGATATTTTTGCACCTCCGCCTGATAAAACTATGCGATCCAGTTGATCCATATTAAAACTAGTGCGAAAAAAATCAATACTGCGTGACAATTCATCGGCGAATGAATCAGATACGGCCGCCAAGGAAGGTTCTACTTCTGTAGGCTCCCTATTCTCCGCGGGAATGCCATGTTTAAGGGACTCGGCACCGTCGCGGGTAACGCTCCAGTCATGTATTACTTTTTCGGTATATCTATTACCTCCAAACGATATATCACTCCAAAAAACGGACTTTTTGCCGATCAACATGCAAAGATTGGTAAAAGATGCTCCGATATTAACAATGGCCACAACTTCATCATATTCACTCGGTTCTATATTGGCTTCATAAACGCTCTGCAAGGCAAAGACATCTACGCCGATCTGGGCCGGTTTTAGGCCAGCCTTAATAGCGCAATTAGTATATGATTCAAATTTGTCTTTGCGGCAGGCAACTAAAATAATATCCATGTTTCCGTCTGGTTTACTTTCCTCAAGAACCGCGAAATCCAATACGTAGTTGTCAATACTCTGTCCGGTTGGAAAGAAACCCTCTGCTTCCCATCGGACGGACTCGGCTAATTCCGGTTGACTCATTGTTTGAAAAGTCATCTTTTTAATCATTACCTGCTGACCGCAAAGGGAAATAGCAACATCTTTAGATTTGATTTTTTGTTCAGCAAGCGCCTCGCGAATAGCGGCCACTACGGCTTCACTGTCAATAATATCGCCGTCAACGATTGAATTATGGGGCAAGTGAACGATCCCCAGTTTTCGCAATCTGTAACGCGCGCCGTTACGATTACCCAGGCTGTTCAATTCGCAAACTTTGACAGAGCTGGAGCCAATGTCCAGGCCAACCAAGAGTTTGTTGTTGCCAGATAAAAGCCGCACTTAGAGTCCCGCTGAAATAATAAGGGAATGTCAACAAAACTACAAAATCAAGAGGGGAAAAACAAAAACGATTCGTGTCTAAACAAGATCATGTCTCGCCAGTACCAATGTAATGTTATCCTCGCCGCCGTTTTGAATTGCCTTTGAAATAAGGCGGCGAGCCGCGTTTTGTAAATCGGACGATTCATTGAAAATCGCAAGTATTTGTTCATCGGAAATCATGCCGGAGAGTCCGTCTGAACAGAGCAGGATTGTTTCTGAATTGGTTATTTCAAATTCATGCACTTCAATATTGAGCTCACTATTATTGCCGAGCGCTTGAGTGATAATGTTTCTGAATGGATGCCGTTTTGCTTCTTCCTTTGTCATAAGACCGTTTGCCACCTGCTCAGCGACCCAGGAATGATCCCTAGTTATTTGCTGAATGCCTTCCCTGCTCAGCTTATAGCCCCTGCTGTCGCCCACGTGAGCCATCGTTACCCGTTTCCCTTCGATCAGACACGCGACTATTGTGGAGCCCATCGTTTCACGTTCAGGGTGCAATATGATATTTTCGGCAATTGCTTTGTTAGACATCTGAATGGCTGTCTTCAGGCGACTTTCACTCAAACTGGCAAACCTGCTGCTTGAGCCTGGTTGCATTGTTGTCTCTGTATCTGCTGTATGTTCTATAAATTTTGCGACTTGATCCACAACTATTTTACTGGCGATCTCTCCTGCTGCATGGCCGCCAAGTCCATCAGCGACAACAAAAAGGCCTAAATCGGTATTGAAGAAGAAGTTGTCTTCATTGTGGTTTCTTACCAATCCGACATCTGTCATTCCTGCAGCTTCAAGCGCCATCATAATCCCCGATTCATACCGAAAAACCAACTGTTCTGTTGAAAACAGCGGCGGATTCCATTGTCGAAAAGTACTGCCGGGATTCGGTGGCCACATCCCGCACTTTTGCTTTCAAAGTTTTCAAGCCTCCGCAATATGCCGCTATAGCCACTGCAAACAGTGGCCGCAATAGTTCCGCAATCTGCGGATGGTTAAAAGCGCGGCAATTCATAGACAATGCAATGTCATTTGGGGTGACTTGAAAGACTTCAAAAGGGGTCATCTGAATCCAAGGGTACAATGGAAATGGTGGGCAATTTAGTAAAAATGTAGATGAAATTGCAAAACGATGCTGTACATCCGAGCCTTGTTTCGCCTTCGGCTCCAAAAGTAGCGTATGGCTTAATTACAGTACGGCGTGGCTATGGATACAGCATCGCAAGCATTCCTAGCAACTCCGACGCAGTTGCAAAACAGTGGTTTTACAACTGGCTCTATAATAATCTCTTGTTAATGGCACAGCAACCACACAAAGTAAACTGTGACATTGAACTATTCTGCCAGATATTTTCAGGCAATGCATGTTGAATTCAAATGCCGAAAGGGATTCTCAATGAAGACAAGCCCAGTGTTTACTTTGAGGGAGGGTCTTGACTCAGGCGATCTTTCCGCGGAATTTTTAACCACTCACAGCATTGAAAAAATCAACAAAATGGATGGCTACATCAATGCTATCAGTGCCGAGATGCAGGCATTCGCCATGAATACAGCCCGTATGGCGGACAAACGGCTTCGTTCAAATGGCGCTACTGGCGATAAGTTTCCTTTTCTGGGCATACCTGTTGTGATTAAAGACAATATGGCCTGCAAGGGTCAGCTCTTACAAAATGGCTCAAGAATTACAAAAAATTATTTTTCCCCATTCACCGCCACGGTAATTAACAGGCTGCTTGATGCAGGGGCGGTTCCAGTTGCCAGGGCTGCTATGGACGAGTTCGCTATGGGTTCCAGCGGGGAGTTTCATGCTTTCGGCCCCACGCGCAACCCCTGGAATCTTGCCAAAGTTGCCGGGGGTAGCAGTTCCGGCTCTGCCGCGGCTGTTGCTGCCGGATACGTGCATTTTGCGCTTGGCTCTGATACTGGAGGCTCGGTCAGATTGCCGGGCGCGTTCTGCGGTATATCAGCATTTAGACCCACGTATGGCGTGTTGAGCAGGTATGGCATAACGGCTATGGCAAGCTCGTTGGATCAGGTTGGCCCCATGGCCAGGCACGTTGAAGACGTCGCGCTGGGGATTTCCGTAATGGCGGGTGTTGACCCCAATGATTCCACTTCCCTGGATCTCCCTGGGGCATCAGATTTGGCGCGCCTCACGCCAATGGATATAAAAGGTCTCAAAATAGGTTATTTTGCTGGCGATGGACTTAAAGCGATTCAGCCTGCAGTAAAGACATGTATATCGGCAGCTTTGGCGATTTTTGAGTCTAACGGGGCGGAAATAGTCAATATTGACTTGCCATGCGCTTCATTTGCCCTTGAGACGTACTGTTTATTGAATACCGCCGAAGTCTCAAGCAATCTGTCCCGCTTTGATGGCATCAGGTATGGGAACAGAGTTCCAAGCGATAATCTGGCGGAAATGATAGCTAAGACCAGAAACACAAACCTGGGAATGGAAGTCAAACGCAGGATATTGCTTGGCACGTTCTGTCTTTCAAAGGGCCATTTTGATGCCTATTATCTCAAGGCTCTGCGCGCAAGAAACGCAATCGCTCTGTCGGTCATGGAAACATTTAAATCTCTTGATTTCATACTGACTCCGGTCAGTCCGGTTACGGCATTTAAGCTTGGCGAAAAGGTTGCAGACCCATTGGAAATGTACACAATGGACATTTTAACTGTACTCCCCGCGCTGGCGGACATACCTGCCCTGGCATTGCCTGCCGGGCTTGCCAGCGGAATGCCTGTAGGAATCCAACTAATTGGCCCGAGGCTTTCTGATTGCAGTTTGTTGCGCTTAGGCTATACATTCCAGCAATTAACGGATCACCACGCGCTAATGCCCCCGGAAAATTTTGCAACAGGTTCTACGCTCTGAACCATTCGCTTCCGCTCTTAAAACCTACTTGCTTAACCGCCATTTGCTTGTGTCTGTTCATGGCAAGATCAATGAGCATTGTGATTTGGTCTCTGTATGAGATTCCAGCGGCCTCAATGAGTTTAGGGAACATACTTATGCTGGTAAAGCCTGGGATGGTGTTGATTTCGTTCAAATAAATTTGATTTGTGTTCCGCTCAATAAAAAAGTCAACCCTGGCAAGCCCGTACCCGTCAAGGCTTTGAAAGGCCCTGCGGGCCGCTGTTCTAATTGTTTGTGCCGTATCATCCGGCAAGTCTGCTGGTACTTGCGTTCTGCTCTTTCCATCAACATATTTATCCGCGAAGTCGTAAAACTCTCCTGCCACCAACACTTCGCCCGGCATACTGACAATCGGATCAAATCCGCCAAGTACCGCTACTTCGATCTCTCTTACATTCAGCCCTTTTTCAACCAAGATGCGCCGATCATAGTGAAAAGCACTGTCAATGGCCTTTTTAATGGCATCGGCATGTTTTACTTTTTCAATGCCAATGCTGGAGCCGGTATTAGCCGGTTTGACAAAGAGCGGCAGTCCAAGCGAGAGGCAGTGGTCGATATTGTCTTGTTGGTTCCGTTCCCAGTTGTCTTCTGTAATTCCTACGTACGGCGTTACAGTCAGCCCTTCGGACTCCCAAACACGTTTAGTCATCCACTTGTCCATCGCAACAGCCAGTGCCAAGCGTCCTGCTCCTGTATAGGGAATCTTTAAGAGTTCCAAATAGCCCTGAATTTGGCCATCTTCTCCTCCAACCCCGTGAATTATATTAAAAACAACGTCAGGCAGTCGGATTTGCTCCGCCCCTCTTTCCAAAGGCAGGAATGGGCAATCGCTCTTTTCAGGTGTTTCCCCGCTGCTCAGTCGTTCAAAAGTGTCTCCCAAAATCGTCCATACCCCGTTTCGCGCAATTCCAATCGGTACAACGTGAAACTTGCTTGGGTCCAAGTGCAGCGCAATAGATTTTGCCGAAGCGATAGAAACCTCATGTTCAGGGCTTTCCCCGCCGAACAGAAGTCCTACATTTATCAATTCGTTTCCCACGCACTAAAGAATACAATGCCAATTGCTTTTCAAAGAAACTCGAATTAGTATAAATTTTTCCTGAATCCAATTTGCTTTCAGAGAAGTTCAAAATTAGTATAAAATTTTTGAAAGCAAGTGGTTGCTTTACACTTTCCAAAGGGGGTTTGTTATGAGAAAGTCGGTCATCTTTCTATCGTTTGCTATCGCGCTTGGATTGTTTCAAAGCTGTGGCTCAAACGATGATAGTCAATTAATGATGGCTCCAGTAATACCTAATCCAACTTTAAATTCCGTAACAAGTATTGAAGGCATTATTACTAAAAACAGTCAAGGTCAGTCGTTGGTTGGCAATGTGGTGTTATACACCAACAATGCAACCAAAATAACGATTGATGGCGTTCAATGCTCACAGGATGCGTTGCAGGCCGGGATGATTATTGAGGCTAATGGGAATTTGATTAATGACAGCCGCTTTAACTGCACGAGCATTAATTCCAATTCTGTTCTGCGCGGAAATATTGAGGCTATTCCCGCAAACAATAAATTGGTTGTTGCAGGCTACATGGTAGTTGTTGATGAACACTCATATTTAGCCAAATCAGATGGTGCCGGAAATGGCTTTTCAAAGGTCGGCTTTGCTGATCTCAAAGTGGGTCATCCTGTGGGTGTCTGCGGTACCTGGGAAGGCGATGAATTTATTCGGACAACCAGGATTTGTTCATATCCCGCTGAAACTCCCATGTTACCCTCCACTACCACTCAAGGAGTGATGTCGTCACTGTCAACAAGCGCCAAAACTTTCCAGTGCGGCAGATACAAAGTTGATTACAGCAATGCTTCCGTGACCGGTACGCTGGAAAATGGCTCTCAGGTCGTTGCGGCTGGCCCTGTGGCTAATGGTGTTATGAATGCGGAAAGGGTTGTTTGTCAACCCCTGGCTACTGGTAATAATGCCAGCTATGGTTGCAGAAGCGTGTATGGCCGTGTCTCAGGATTGGATACCGCGGGCGGCGAATTTCTGCTCAACGGTGGTGGGTGCTGCGGCGCTCTTTGTTATTATGTGTATTACGATGAATACACGCCCTTTCTAGGCGGCGTCAGTCTGGCAAATGGTGCAAGTGTTCGTGTTGAAGGGACACTCACCCAAAACGGAAAAAATTACATCATCAAAGCTACAAAAATTACAAAATAAACAGTAATAATGATTTAGCAAAGTCACATCGCTGAAAGCCGCGTGGCAATCGGCAATCTTGGTGATGTAAGTTTCTTGATGCAATCGCACATTTCTGATTGGAGGATCACATGCGCTGGCTTAACATTTTGTCAATCACATCATTTCTTTGTGTCGGTGGCGCGCTACTGTCCCAGGACATAGTGCCTCTGCCGCAAAAGCTGCAAAAGGCCAATGGTAGTTATGAGTTAGGGCAGTCAGCTTCAATTGGCGCGAGCCAGGGCACACAAGTCCTGGCTGAGCAGCTAAGAGGTTATTTGCGTCCCGCCACGGGCTTTTTGCTTCCGGTTACATCTGGTAAAGGAGCGATCAATCTCGTTTTGGACTCCTCGCTAAGACATCTTGGGAATGAAGGATACACTCTCAAATCCAATAGCTCCGGCATAGAAATCAGAGCAAATAGAGAAGCCGGTATTTTTTATGGCATACAGACACTGCGTCAGTTGTTGCCGCCAGAAATTTTCAGGTCGTCAAGAGTCGCAAGGATGAAATGGTCTGTCCCGTTTGTGACTATCGAAGATGTTCCAAGATTTAGCTGGCGTGGCAGCCATGTTGACGATGCCCGCCACTTCCTGGGCAAGGACGCTATAAAGAAACATTTGGACTTATTGGCACTGCATAAAATCAATACTTTCCATTGGCACCTGACAGATGATCAGGGCTGGCGAATTGAGATCAAAAAATATCCAAAACTTACCGAAATAGGTGCATGGCGTGAGACAACCATGGTTCCGCCATACAGAGCCAAGGTCGAACAGCGCAGGTATGACGGGATTCCCCACGGTGGCTTCTATACGCAAGAAGACATTAAAGAAATTGTCAATTATGCAGCCGACCGCTTTATAAATGTTGTTCCTGAAATCGAAATGCCCGGTCATGCCAGGGCGGCATTGGCTTCATATCCAGAGTTGGGAAATTTTCCGGAACAAAAAGTAACCGTCGCCCCACTGTGGGGTGTGCATGACGAGGTTTTTAATGTCAGCGATGAAACAATCCAGTTTCTGAAAAATGTGTTGGATGAGGTGATAGAACTTTTCCCATCTAAATTCATACACATCGGCGGTGACGAATGTCCGAAAACCGAATGGTCAAGAAGCCCAAAGGCTCTGGAAAGAATGAAGCAGACAGGGATTGTACCGGCAAATACAACTTTGGAAATGTTGCGGAATTATGTGGATGCAAATGGGAAAAAGGCAGAACACCCGGCTCTTCACGATTTACAAAGTTGGTTTATCAAACAGATTGATTCATATGTAACTTCAAAGGGTCGCCGCATAATTGGATGGGATGAAATACTGGAAGGCGGTCTGGCCCCTGGCGCAACCGTAATGAGCTGGCGAGGAGAATCAGGTGGTATTGCCGCTGCAAATGCCAATCATGACGTGGTGATGGCTTCTAATGGTTATTTATATCTGGATTATTACCAACAGAGGCAGGGTACACCTAATTTCCGCGAACCTTGGACCATCGGTGGCTTTATTCCACTGGATAAAACTTATAGCTTTGAACCCATACCCAAAGAAATTGCTCCCGATAAAGCAAAACATGTACTGGGTGCACAGGGGCAACTATGGACGGAATATATCGCAACACCAAAACGTCTTGAATACATGGCTTGGCCGAGGCTGGCCGCTCTTGCCGAGGTTGTATGGACTCCTGCCGAGCAAAAAAATTATTCGGATTTTGAATCAAGGCTCAAAACCCACTTGAAACGCTTAAACATACTAGGCGTGAACTATCGCCCTCTGGAAGGCCCGGCTTGGTCTTTCCCTGAATTTCGCTAGGTCGGTGTAATATTTGTATGCTTTACGATTTGAGATTTTTGCAAAACCCTGTTTCAGTCTGCGCTCGTAATAATGCCGTCATCTCCAAAGTTGTGTCCGGCTTTATTACGGCGTAGTCTATCAATCGGCTTGAGTTGATAGTATTCATACCAATTTGTGTTACTTTGAACGCAAATTGGTATGAATTTTTGTGTCAGACACCATGTTTAATTTTCTTTTGAAAACTCCCGCAAAGTATCTTACTCTTTCAACTTTTATGCCTACATGGAGTCTATTTTTTTGTCTGAATTGTCAGAGCTATAGCAGTTCAACCTTTTGCAGCTTGAATTGCTATGTAAAGGATTTGCTTGCAAATTCTTGCCGAGTATTGTTTGCGGGTGGGTTTCGTCTGCCGTTAAGCAATGCAAGCGAAAATCGCTATGTCGGCTCGTCCCCGCTAAACTGGGCTTTCGGACTATCCGTATCCGCTTATGTTAGATACAATTTCTTTGTTTTTTGAAGGAGACAAGATGTTTCGACCCCGCGTAATTTCGACACTTGCCATATGTATGTGTGTCCTGAGTCCCAATGCCAGCGCTCAAAGCGCGAAAGGAGTTCAGCGCCTTTCGTTACAGGACGCTATTCAGGCCGCGCTTGCAAATAACCTTGCAATTGAAATTCAGCGCACATCCTGGCAGGGTGTTAAAGAAGCGGGAACAATGAACGAGGAATCCGCTTTTGAGTGGACTTTAGGAGCTACCGGACGCATGAGCTGGACAAAAAGCGGTTCCTATTCAGAAAATGTTTATTTGCAGGACGGTCAACAGCTGCCAGTCGGGCAAGATAGGGTGACCACCACCAGTACAAATAGTTTTTCCACCTCCATACAAAAAGCTTTTAAATGGGGAGGTTCCGCCCAGTTTACTTACAGCCCTTCATACAATGGCTCGAATACCGATATAATTTCCACTTTGCTTGACCCTCCATATACAGTATTTCCAACAGTCAGCAGTGAAAACAAAAACCCTTACAGCGGTTCTATGGGAATCACTTATACCCAAAGCCTTTTAAAGGGATTTGGCACTAAGATAGCCACGGCTCAATTAATTATTGCCCAGCGAAACTTAGTTGCCGCAGATGCAAATTTTAAAAAAGTTGTCCAAGACCAGGTAGCTGTCATAGAAGCTATCTATTGGAACCTTGTTTATGCCCAAATGAATCTGTTTAACGCGACTCAGACTCTTGAAATCGCCAAAAGGTTGTTAAGAGAAAACCAAATTCGGGTTGAAACCGGTGTCTTGGCTCCGATTGAAGTTACAAGTTCTGAAGCCAGCGTTGCGCAGAGAGAAGTTGCCATTATTCAAGCTGAAGCGGCTTTTCTGAACGCCAAAGACACTTTTCTACGGACTGTTTACTCAACGACAGAACGTCCCGAAGAAATTGAACTCACGGACGCACCCGTTGTATCCCAATTAAATCTTGAGGAAGGAGATGCCATTGAAAACGCCCTCAAAAACAGAGTGGAGCTTTTTACCAGACGCATAGATTTACAAAACGCCAAACTTTCAGAAGAAGTGGCGCATTCTAATCTCAAACCAACACTGAACGCATCCATGGGTTATAACGGAGCCGTTTCGCCTGCCGCAGGGTTTGGCACTGTAAATTCCGATATATTTGGATTCAGGTACCCGGGCTACAACGTCAATTTGACTTTCAGTATGCCATTGCAAAACAAGAGCGCCCGGGCAACAGACATAAGAGCGAGAGCCAGCCGCCGCTCCGCTGAACTCTCTCTGAAAGATCAAGAACTGGCAATAACCCTTGATGTGCGTACTGCATACCGCAATCTTAAAGCCGCGGAGAAGAGTATTGTGGCATCGGAAAAAAGCCGTATCCTGGCGCAAGAAACCTATGATGCCGAACAGATGCGATTTGCCAATGGTCTTTCAACAAACTTTGTAGTGCTACAGCGCCAAAATGATTTAGACAACGCAAAGACGGCGGAACTCAATGCAAAAATCACATATGTAAACGCCCAGACAGCGCTTCAACAAGCAATGGGTACGCTGTTAGATTACAGACATATTCAGGTTAAATAAATCTGAGCCACTTGCAAAACATCAGTTTTGCAAGTCATCGGCAGAGACGGCGAAAGGTCGGAAGCAGGCTTACCGCAGAGTTTTTGCAAGAAGCTACTATTAAAGATAATTACGAGCGCCTATAAACTGCTGTGACCATGCTTTAGTATTTAAATTTTCCCTGCGAATAACTTGGCCTGATTTCGGAGAGTGAATAAATACTCCGTTTCCAACGTAAATTGCCACGTGTGTCACTTTTGATTTTTTGGGACCGAAAAAAAGTAAATCTCCGCCCTGCATCTTATTTTTTGATATAGAGTAACCCTTGGCAAATTGATCTTTGGAACTGCGCGGTATCGAAAGGCCGTTCAGTCTGTAAACCGCTTGAGTCAAACCGCTGCAATCAAAACCGGTTTCGGGTGATGTCCCACCCCAGCGATACGGAATATCTAAATAGCTTTCGGCTGTAGATACAAGGGACTTTCTAATACTTGATTCAGCTTTATAATCACCAATTTTGGAAGCCGGCAAACTTTCGGGCGCCACCAAGTAGTAGCTCTCTAAAAGCCCCCTGGATTTCAGGGATTCAGCTCTATTTCTAGCGGCTTCCCTATCTGCGAAATCGCCAAATCTAACCTTATAGAGCTTGTCGGAATCCTTAAAAAAAGTCGCATAAAGTCCTTGGCTATTCAGATTGTTTGAAAGTCGGACAGCATTTTCTATCTGAGAAAATGCCCCGGCCTGAATGGCCCAACCAAGGCGAACAGCGGCATAGCTATTCCTCCCCTTGGAAGCGGTGCGTCTATCCTGCGGCAATGAAGGGCTGGGCCTTTGACAAGCCTGAAATAGAAACAATAAGGCGACCAGAGGAATTGGAAAGCGCAAGATCGAATACATCAATGTCTATCTTCGCACAAAATCGTTATAAAATCAATTCTACACTGATGACAAAATAACTGCCTCGCATGATTCTTTCTTTTACTTGAAAAAAATTGAGATCGAAATTTGCGGTTTTACCTGGTTTTATAACTCTTATTTTACTTCCCCCGGATGCAACTCCAATCAGATTATTCTGGTCATCAAAAATAGCCACAGCAAAACCAGGGTTTTTTGATTTATTTGACGTATTAATTACTTCTACTCTGGCCCGAGTTCCGAATTGAGCGCCTTTTAGAAAACTTTTAGTTAGTTCTCTTTTGTTAAAGAAAATGGTCTTAACTATAAAGTCATCTAGAGATAGATCTAATGGAATTATTCTATCCCAACTGTATTCAAATCTTTTACTGATAAATCCCAGAGAGTTTGGCTGCGGAGCGGTGTCTTGCCAGGTTTCGGGACTTGGGTCAAAAGTTAGTAATAAGAAAGGTAATAGCAAACATATCATCACACAACTCCAAAGTAAAAAATTACTTGCAATCCTAAAATAAGTGCCGGTAGAAAAAAACTATTTCCGGCCAAACAATCTGCTGAATAACCCTCGCTTATGGGGGATATCCAGCACACTAAGAGACGGTGGCTCATCAGGGTTTAGTAAGGAACGACGTTTGTCATAGATTGGCCTTAAAGCGGGTACTTTAGGAGCTTCTATCCAATTTTCGCTAGATTGACGGGCAACTAAATGATATTCTTTCAATATGCCATCCTCAGCCATAGCCGCTACTTCTTCTATTTTTAAATGTTCAATTAATGTCTCGCTGGTTCGAATCTTAAATTCAGCTACTTCCTGCTTAGGAGGCTCGAAAGGAATTATTGGTTCAACCCTAGTACTAGGCTTAGGTGTCTCTTGTGGCGGTGGCGGTGCAGGCGCGGGTTGTACAGCTTTTGGAGTCTCAATGGGTTCATTTGCAATCTCTGCTGCGGCGGACGGAGATTCGGGCGGTGTCGTTGTATCCGCTTCCGCAATAGGCTCCGACACTTTTTGTGGCTGCTGAGAGTCGTGATCATTACTTGCGCTTGCAGGCTCTGGTTGTACAGCTTTTGGAGTCTCAATGGGTTCATCTGCAATCTCTGCTGCGGCGGACGGAGATT
>Ga0268262_10002265_pt1 | contig 22558 bp, 21 predicted proteins | sample TergutNc150P3_FD_190354 | JGI IMG/M metagenome (GOLD analysis project Ga0268262, IMG submission 190354) | Nasutitermes corniger P3 segment gut microbial community from laboratory colony in Florida, USA - Nc150 P3 (SPAdes) (version 2) | ecosystem: Host-associated > Arthropoda: Insects >...
GATTGCCTAAGGAGTTTTGCCAAAGGGAAAACCACAGTATTTTTTATTATATTTGCCTTTAGTAAGACTCTATAATTTTTCTTAAATATTTTATATTTGGCAAAACTCCATATTGGGTTATAATTGAAATTTGTATGGACTTTGTAACTATAGATTTTGAAACTGCCAAAAAGTCTCAGGAAAGCGCTTGTTCCGTTGGATTGGTTAAATTTCTGGACGGGAAGGCGGTTGACACTTATTACTCGCTGATATGTCCGCCCAGTCTTTATATTCGCCCCGATTTTACGGCAATTCACGGGTTAACTGTTGATGATGTAAGGGACGCGCCAAAGTTTAATGCTATTTGGGACAGCGGAATAAAGCCGTTCATCGGCGATTTGCCCTTGGCGGCGCATAATGCTCCTTTTGATATGGGCGTACTTAGCGCGGTTCTTGATTGGTACAAGCTGGAAATCCCCTCGCTACCCTATTTCTGCACCTGCAATCTTTCCCGCCGTACTTGGCCGCATTTAAAGTCTCACGCCTTAACCGCATTGGCAAAATATTTCGGTATTGTCTACGACGCTCACAATGCGCTTGATGACGCAATGACTTGCGGTAAGTTGGTAATAATGTCCGCAGAGAAATTTGGCTGTACAAGCGTTGATAATCTGCTTTCAAGTGTTGGATTGAGATTGGGAAGGCTTGGGTAAAGAACACAAAGGTAAAAAATACGAAGCAGTTTTTAGTCTTATATCTTATTGACAAATAGTACTGAAAATGATAATATAAGCCTAAGGAAATTTTATGAAGAAAATTTTGTTTATTATTATTTTATGTGCTATCGGCATTTTTATTTCGAACAAGCCGCTTGTTTATGCTCAACCGGCGCAGACGTTTAAGCCTGAGGTAAAAAATTCTCTTCCGGCTTTTAATAAGCCAAATTCTTTTGTGCTTGATTCGTATAGTGTGCGCGGCGATCTGGAGGATAACATCAGATTATGCAATCAAAGTTCAAATTCCGGTATTTCATTTACAGTTTACTTGTATAATTCTAAAAGTAAAACATGGAAAGTATATGGTACGGGAAATCTAAAAGGACCGGGTGATACAGATTTTATTAGTTCAAATTTTTCCGGAAATTTGAAAAATTATAGATATTATGCTATACAAGCGCTGGATAAAAGAAATTATAAATATACTTTTGAAAAAAAACATGATGATTTGTATATTTACATATACAATAAGTAGGTAACGTAAAAATACCTGATACCGTACCTCTTTTCTGTCGATAAATATATAATGAGAGTTGTCTTTTCATTATTGTTCATTTTTATCTCGGTTAATGTTTTTGCCGCGCCGCTTGAAAGCGGGTATGCTCTTGCGCCTAAAGTGACAGCTTCGCCGGAAGAGAAGGCAAAAGCTTATTTCGAAGCGCGGCAAAGAGTGATAGAAGCGTCAAAAAAATATGAGGGCACTCCTTATCGTTACGGCGGGATGACTGCTAAGGGGCTGGATTGTTCAGGCCTTATTTGCCTTAGTTTCAAAGACGCGTTGGGCGTTGCCCTGCCAAGGTCTGCATCCGGGCTTTATTCATGGGCGGAGAAAACAACTATTGAACAAGCGCAGCCCGGCGATTTTTTATTTTTTAAAACCGGTAAATCAAGCAGTATAACTCATGTCGGTCTGTACCTTGGAGAACGCAGCTTTATTCATTCAGCTTCCAATGGGGAAAAGAGAGGAGTAATTTATTCAAGTCTTAATGAAAAGTACTGGGCAAATTCTTACGTTGGCGCAGGCCGCGCTTTTCCGGAAACGCCGTCCAATTTAAAAATTGATAATACTTCAATGTTAGGAAATTCAGGCGCGGGTGGAAAGGGACGCAGACAAAACGGTACAAACAAACCGGCGGCTTCTTCCAATTCGGGGAACGGCGAGACCCGTCTTTTAGCGGGTATTGCTCTTGCGCCAATCTGGAATAGTTTTGTAAATGAAGGGGATTTGCTGCGCGGCTTTACTTCTCAACTATGTTTTAGCATAGATGCCTATTTACTTGGACAACGAATGGTTATTGGTCTTGAGTTAAGACCGGAATATGACGGGGTTCTTGGAGTTTTTCGCCTGCCCATAACATTATCATTGGGACCTAATTATAAAATTAGGGTCTTTGCCGGTCCTGTACTCAGTTTTGGAGACGCGTCTCTTACCGTTGACGGTAATCAACGCCATTATTCCGACGGAACAACATGGCTTGGAACCGTAGGTTTAACCGCCGCGCCTTTCATTATTAAAACCCAAATAGGAGAGATTGCCCCTTATATTGAAGCCGCGTGGCAGTCGTATTTTAGTGATAATAGCGACTTCGATTTTAAGTCTGATTTTTACGCCGGTTTCCGTTTTTCTACCGGAATCAGGTGGTTAATTAATATTTTATAATCTCAATTTGTGATATAATTATTTTTTATGAAAAACAAATTAAATTCAAATCTGCTTGTAAACAAAATATGTTACGCAAGCGGTGATATTTACGGCGGCGGAGCATTTATGATCTTCAGCCTGCTGTTCATGAATTTTTTGGTACTGGTCGAAGGTCTGCCTGTTGTTGCGACTACAATCATTATTTTTATCGGAAAGTTATGGGACGCTGTTACAGACCCAATTGTCGGAAGAATATCCGATAAAACGCGATCAAGATTCGGCAGGCGAAGGTTATATTTCCTGATAGGAATAATACCGGTCTATTTGTCTTTTGTCATGCTTTTTTATTCTTTTGGAATTGAAAATGTAACTGCTAAGATTTTTTATTATGCGTTTGCCTATATGTTTTTTGGGACGGCGTTTACCATCGTTATGGTTCCGTATAACGCCATTCTGTCTGACATAACGTCCGATTACAACGAGCGTACGAGTTATACCACGATTAGAATGGTTTTATCCGGGGCCGCGTCGCTTCTGTCCGCTGTCATACCCAGTATAATTATTAAATTGATAGGCGGCGAACATATCGGGCCGAAACAGATACCCGGCTACCTTGTCATGGCTCTTATATTCGGCGCGCTCTTTGCGTTAAGCTGGCTTGTTGCTTTTCTTGGAACAAGGGAAAAAGAAGACCTGCCTGAACCGGAAAAAATCACGCTCAAGTACTGGCTGTCTGTTTTTAAAAACAAAGCCTACAAAAATTTCTTGGGGATATTTCTTTCTTTTCAAATTGCCGTCGATTTAGTACTTGCGCTTTTTATTTTCTATATTGACATAGTTGTCCTGCAATATAAAAATTACGAACTTGTTGTCGGTCTGCTTCTTGTCTGTTCTATGCTTTTAATTACCGTAATGGGCGCAATTGCAAAGAGAAAAGGCAAAGCGTTTCCCCTGTTAATCGGCATACCCGTATGGATAGTTTCAACGCTTAGTTTCATCTGGCTGGATTCAAGCGTCCATGTCGCGACGCTTTGCGTACTTGCCGTGCTGATCGCCATAGGCACATCATCCGGCCAACTTTCAACATGGTCAATGCTTACGGACATTTATGACATTGACGAAATACGCACCGGCCTCCGACGTGAAGGCATTTACAGCGGAGTGACAACCTTCCTTCGCAAGTTTGCAAGCGGTGTCGCCGTTCTTCTAATGGGATTTGGTCTTCAAGCTCTTGGTTTTGATCAGAACGAATATTCAGTTTTAAAAGCCAGCACGGATAATTTCGACCCCGCCTCATACGCGCAGAGCAATGTTGTATTGGGCATAAAGTGGATGTTTGTTATCATACCATTTACGCTTCTGGTAACCTGCCTTATCTTTGCGATCAGGAACAAAATCAACAAGCGGCGTTTCGACGCGGTATTAAAGGGTATTGAAGAATTCAAAACCCACGGCAACATTGACAAATTGAGCGAACAGGAAACAGCGGATGTGCTAATTGCGACGGGGGTGGGGAAAAATATGTTATGGAAAAGCAATTAGACGCACCTCGTCTTTACTCTATCCCCTAAAATCTGTATACTAATTAAATGAGTGATACAAATGGCTATTCTGCGCAAAATATTACCGTTTTAAAAGGGCTGGAGGCGGTTCGCAAGCGTCCGGGGATGTACATCGGGACAACGGGGATTGACGGTCTTCATCACCTGGTTTTTGAGGTTGTAGATAATTCTGTAGACGAGGCTATGCAGGGCTTCTGTACCAATATTCTTGTTGTTCTGGAAGGAAATGATATAGTCAGGGTCGAGGACAATGGCCGCGGTATCCCTGTGGATATTCATCCCACAGAGCATGTCAGCGCCCTGGAACTGGTCATGACAAAATTGCACGCCGGCGGTAAATTTGATAAAAAATCATACAAGGTTTCAGGCGGTTTGCACGGTGTCGGCGTTTCTGTCGTGAACGCGCTATCAGAGTGGTGCGAGGCTTATGTTCATCTTGACGGGAAAGTCTACACGCAGCGTTATAAAATCGGGGTAGCGGAAAGTCCCGCTAAGGAAATTCAACCCAATGGGCTTCCCTATTCATATTCGCCAAGCCGTAAAGGTACAGTTATCCGTTGGAAAGCCGATTCCTCTGTTTTTGAAACCACTACCCATAATTTTGACGCTCTTTCCAACCGTCTGCGGGAACTGGCGTTTTTAAACAAAGGCCTAAAAATCACTATCCGCGACGAACGGCTATCCACGCCTAAAGTCCATGATTTCATGTTTGAAGGCGGAGTAAAAAGTTTTGTTGAGTACCTGAATGAAAATAAAACCGTACTTTACAAAGAACCTGTTTATCTTAACGGCGTCCGCGATGACGGCTTTGGCGGTCAGGTTGAAGTGGAAACGGCTATCCAGTACAACGACGGCTTTAATGAAATAATGTTTTCGTTTGTGAACGATATTAATACCCGCGAAGGCGGCACTCATCTTGTCGGGTTTAAGTCCGCGCTTACCCGTACTTTGAATGAGTTCCTTAAAAAGTCCAAACACGCCAAAAAGTTAGATGAAACTCTCTCAGGCGATGATGTGCGCGAAGGACTGACTGCGGTATTGTCAGTTAAGGTGCCGAATCCGCAGTTTGAAGGACAGACAAAAGGAAAGCTTGGCAACTCGGAAGTGAAGGGTATTATTGAGTCCGTTGTAAACGAACAGCTTGAGCTTTTTTTTGACCAGCACCCCGATGTAATTAATAACATACTCGAAAAATCAGTGTTAGCCGCAAAGGCGCGTATTGCCGCCCGTCAGGCAAGAGATGCTACCCGCCGCAAGAACGCAATGGACAGCGCGGGATTACCGGGGAAACTTGCCGACTGCTCTGAAAAAGACCCTGCAAAGTGCGAACTTTTTATTGTAGAGGGCGACTCCGCGGGCGGCTCCGCCAAGGGAGGCAGAGACCGCCGCACTCAGGCGATACTTCCGCTGTGGGGCAAAATGCTGAATGTTGAAAAACAGCGTATTGAGAAAGTAATCACCAATGATAAATTACAGCCGGTTATCGCAAGCATCGGCGCCGGCTGCGGTAATGAGTTTGACGTATCTAAAATCCGTTATCATAAAATTATAATAATGGCGGATGCCGACGTAGACGGCTCACATATCCGCACATTGCTTTTAACGTTCTTCTACCGTTATATGACCCCTCTTATTGAACAGGGACATGTCTACCTTGCCATGCCGCCGCTTTACAAAGTGAGTTATGATAAAAAATCGTTCTACGCTTACGATGACGCGGAAAAGGACCGTATTCTTAGCGAATCGGGTAGAGACGCGGAAAAAGTGTCAGTTCAGCGGTACAAGGGGTTAGGTGAAATGAACCCCGATCAGTTGTGTGACACGACAATGGACCCGAACAAGCGCAATATTATTCAGGTGCATTTGGATGACGTTCCCGAAGCGGAAAGAATTTTTACCACGCTGATGGGAGAGGTTGTCGGTCCGCGCCGCGAGTTTATCGAAGAAAACGCGCTATTGGTCAGCAATTTGGACGTGTAGCGAATAATTTTCTAATGTTTGAATTGCAAGCTTCCTGATAATTTAAACAACAGAATTACGCAAAAAGGAATAGGTTTGTTTTCATTGTCTGTTATATAGGTGTTTTCATAGTAATAACCTTCTTTAGGACCCAGAGTCATGGGTACTGCCAAATAAACCTCAAGATGTGACAATGGATTAATCTTAAAGCCGGGTATTAACTGCATTGAATTATCAAAAAGCGCATAACGCATTTGCGTAAAGAAAACAGGATTGGTTTTTCCTCCGAACTTGTAGCTCAGATTCAATGCAAGATATAATTCATCGCTAAAAGAGGTTGTGTGGGCATCCTTAATATTTGTTTCAGGATTATAAATCCATGAATCTTTTTCTGCGTTGTAGAATATTTCCCCGTTCACAATTAATTTATTGCCAAATAATTCTTTTATAAAACCGAAACTTACGGCGCCGCTTACATCAGATGGATCATTAACATTAATAGCAATGAGTCCTTCACTGTACAACTCGGTTTTCCAAAGGGTGGTTTTTATTGACAGAAACGCCCGCAGAGGCATATTTTCCTGATAATACAAGCCCATGTCAAAATCCGCCCATTTAAAGGCAAGATTATATTTGCCGCCAAAACCAAAATCTTCTAATTTAGGAAGTTCGGAATTAATGTTCATCAGATCATATCTTGTCAGGGTAAGAACCTGAAAACCGCCAATACCGGTGGGTATGTCGGCTTTTAAGATAAAAGATTCTCCTGTAACGTTTTCATTTGGAACACGCGCCAATAAATTTGTAAATGTAAAATTTGAAGCAAGTCCCCATGAATGACTGTACTTTCCTCCCCGTAAAAAAATTACGTCATTGATATTATAATCAAAAAAAAAGTCTCCAAGTTTTATGCAAAAATTGGGTATTTCAAAACTAAGTACGGTTAAAATCCTTAGAGAATCATCAATTTGGGCATCTGCGGTTAACGAACTGTTTAATTTAATATAACGATTCAGATAAAAACCGTGGTCATCGACAGTAGACCAGGGAGGTTCATGCCATCCTGGAGCGATGCCTGTTAAAAATTCATAGGATGCGTTAAATGTAATACCCTTTTGTTTTATCAATTTATTGACTGAAACTGCAGGATTATTGTTTTCTTGTTCTTCATTGGGAGATTCCTGCGCAGGCTTATTAAAAATGTCGTCTATATCCCAATCCAGCGTTTTTTGTTCCTGAGCTGAAAGAACAGCAAAAAACAGTATTCCCATGCAGGCGAATAAAAGTCTTTTCATTTGTTAACCGTTTCCAAAAAAGTTTTTGAAAAAACAGAATCCGCCACTTTGTTAAAAGAAGGCCTGGAAATTGAAATTTGAGTTTTTTCATTTACAAATTTTCCGTTAATAGTCATCCCCTGTAGAGCGTCTAAAAATAAAATTTGTTTTGGAACATAACGCCCGCCAATCTGGTAATAATCGGGAATTGCCGATGTTCTAAGCAGTTGTCCGGAAAGGCTGTAATCTTCAGTTTTGCGTAACAAGCCGTCTTCGCTGATCCAAATTTTCATTTTTGGGTATGTTACATCCTTGGTAACGGCTTCGAGGGTAAGAAGTCGGCATTTAAAACGCCCCAATGTTACGTCTTCTCCGGCTGTTACTTTATAATCTTCGGACAGAGTTGATCGGGTAAAATCTGAATTTCTGGCGTTGGTATTCTGAAAACGGTCGGCGTTACTTGTAGTATTAAAATGACGGCTTTCAGGGTCGTAAAACCACAGAGTTTTTCCCTGCTTTAGGTATCCCTGTCCTTTGCTGATTAAAGGCTCCATTACCACAATTACATAAGTTTCGCTTGAGTCCCTCCTGAAAACTCCCGCTACAGTTTTAGAAAGTCCCTGCCCGGGTTTTTCCTGTACAATCGTATACTCGGCGGAAAAATCGACGCCGTAATAACTGACAAGTGAATCGACTTTGACTAACAGTTCCTGATCCGACACTGCATGAAGGGATGCCGCTGTAAAAAAGAACAAAACAGATAAAATATAGCCTTGAATTTTTTTAGACATCATAATGGTTCTCCTGATAAAAGTTCCGGCAGGTTTTTTCGGGATGCGCGAATGGACGGCAATAGCGCCATCACAAAAAGTACGATAAAAACCAACAAAATATTAACAAACATTGTCTTGGGAAGATACAAAGGTAACAGTTTTCCGTTCTTCATGAAAATCTCAAAACCGGGAAACCATGAAAAAGACAACAGTGAAACCGCCCAGCTTAAAACTTGAGCCAGTATAAAACCGGCTATTAGCGAGATGAATCCTATAACAAGAACCTCGGTCCATAGTACCAGACGCAGGTCGCTGCCGTAAAAACCGATAATACGCATGGTACCCAATTCTTTTGCGCGTTCATGTAATATCAAACGGTATGTAACGGCGGCGCTTACAAGAATTATTAAAAGCATCATAACATACAGCAAATAGGTAATTATATTCATTGCATCTAATAATTCCGATATTTCCGATAAATATACCGGTAAAGTATATAAAAAAACTCTGATTCCTTCCCATGGGCGATATTTTTCTAAAACCATTTGATCCCTGTCGTAAACCAGCGGACCTAACTGTATCTGCTTATCTGCCAAAGCATTTTGTAATAGTATGCGTTTATGTTCGGCGGTTTCCGGTTTATCAAAAAAGAAACCGACAGAAGAACAATCATCATCTTCAAAATCTTTAAGCCGATTAAGGCTTAGTCTGGAAATATATATTTTATAATAACCAAATATAGATGTGTCCTTTACGATTCCCCTTACAATAAATATACCGGTATTTTTCTGTCCCCAGCGCGTTATAGTTTCCAGAATAATACTATCTCCCATTTTGGCGCCAAGCTGCCGCGCTACCGGAACTGAAATAATAATGTCTTCGTTACCCAAAACAGAATTTACTGGTTCTTCAAAATTCATTTTTTTCAATAAATGCGTTTCTTTGTCCCAATCGCAGCCTATTAAATATTTTAACCGTATTGCATTACCGTTAAAATGGATAGTGCCTTCCGAACCATAATATGTGCGCAATACCGTATACTTGGGATTAATTCCCGCTTGATCCGCCGCGTTAAGAATAGCCGATATTTCATTCTGTCCCAAACGTTGAACAGATACTTCGAAAGTGTTAGTATCGTACCCTATTGCCACAATATCCCCGGCGTAATGCGATTGGGCGGAATAATACACATTATCGTACATTCCGTCTTTTAATGAGGTGATAAAAGTGACTACCGCAAAACCAAAGATTAGGGCAGCCATAAGAAAACCGTAGCGCCGCTTGTAGCGGTACAGATATTTGAGACCCAGTTTAAAAACAGCAAAAAACTTTTCCATTATCCCCTCTGTACCGCCACTATTGGTTCAATTCGTACTGTTACTTCCACCGGATATAAAGACGCCGCCAAAGAAAATAATACCGCCATGAAAAATGAAATGACGGCAATTTGAGGTATAATTTCCAATTTTAAAACTTGACCGCCCAGTAATGAAACAATCAATTCATTTGAGATATTAATACCCAAGTTGTTAACCCAGAAAATAAATAATATGCCGATTAAAAGTCCGATAAAAGCTGCAATTAGTGCAATAACAAAGTTTTCGAAAAAAACAAGAGAACGGATATAGGCATCTGACGCGCCGATTGCCCTTAGAGTGCCAATTTCCCTTGTCCTACGGAAAACAGTTATTAAAAGGATATTGATTACGGTAATAACGCTCGCAACGCATACTAAAAATATTCCCGAATTGAACATTATTTGAATCAATAGTGAAAGGATGGCGGAGTTTCCGGCGGCTACTCTCCAGTTTACCGCAGTTACGCCATAGGGCTGTATTTTTTTATTCAGAGATGAAATAAACGCCCCGGCAGACTCTCCTTTTTTTAAGCGAAGAATAATAAAATTCCAGTCTCCTTCGGTTTCCTGTACATTCATATCAGCTTTAGAATCTCTTAAATAATTTTCCAACAGTTCCGCTGAAAATTCGTCTTTTTCCATTTCATCGTCAGTTGCAAACGCTTCTCCAAAAATATCATCCGGATCAACAGTCAGGAGGCTGGTGGAGCTTTTGCCGACTTCAGTATTTATATAACCGTCTTTGCTGTAACTGCCCGCAACCTGTATTGAGTTGAGAACCCTGACTGTTTGGGAATCTATAATGATTATCTCATTCATAAATTGACCTGGATTTTTATATTTATAAATTCCGACTAATGGAACTTCCCTGATTTTAAACCCCACAGCGCTGCCGGATGTTAAAAGCAACGGCGCGCCGATATAAGGACGTTGTCCGCTGTTCATTTCAATTCTTTGCGCCCGTTCTTCCGTAATCATCGCTCCATATTCACCGGGGTTCAGAAATCTGCCTTCTTTAAGAATAATACCGGGAAAAAGTAAAAAATATGATTCTGCGTCAATACCGCACAGCAGAACCGGCTCCCGGACATTTAAGAGGTCAAGATAGGCATTACCAGACACCTGGCTTGTTATTTTGTCAATTTTAGGTTCGGCAGCTATAGTCTCCATAACTAAATTATAGGCAGGAAGGACAGGTATGTTAAAATAATCGCTGATAGCGGGAGTATTTGCGGTAAAAAGGTTTGTAGTAATATCCGCCGTTTTTTCCAGTACTATGTCGCCTGTAAGGCTTTCGATATACGCCTGACGAATACCCCGCTCTATCATTCCGGTAACGCTGTTCCCGATAAAAAAAATAAATGTGATAATCGCGATAAGCAAAATGATAATAATGTTGTTTTTTTTGTTTCTGATGATATTACGAATGGCCAGATAAAAAACCATTACTGTTTTTTCTCCGATTTGATTATACCGTCATGCAGAAAAACAACATGATCCGCCATTTTCCATATTTCCGGATTGTGCGTGGAAAAAATAAAAGTTGTTTTTTCCTCATGATTTAATTTCTGCATTAAGTTTAAAACCTTTTCTCCGGTGCCGGAGTCAAGATTAGCGGTCGGTTCGTCGGCAATGACAATTTTTGGCATTGTTACAAGCGCCCGCGCAATGGCAACCCGCTGTTGTTCGCCGCCGGAAAGCTTTGCGGGAATATGATTTTTCCGCTCTGTGAGTCCCACTTCTTCCAACAGGTAATTTACCCTGTCGCGGCGTTCAGCCTTTGTTCCGCCCTTTTTTGCTATTATCAGGGGCAATTCCACATTCTCAAAAACATTCAAAACGGGCAGAAGATTGAATGATTGAAATACAAACCCGATATATTCCCGCCTCAGGCGCGCCAGTTCCTGTCTGTTTTGATTTTTTATTTCCAGATTATTAACTTCCAGATAGCCACTGCTGCATTTGTCAATTAAGCCTATAATATTCATCAGGGTAGTTTTACCGGAACCGGAAGGACCGGCAATGGAAACAAATTCGCCCTCAGCTATTTCAAGATTAATGCCTTTTAAAGCCTGAATCTCGACATTGCCCATGGCATATATTTTCCACAGATCCGTTATCCTGATTATCACTGATTATTAACTCCTAAATTGGCAATTATCTACGGTTATTATCTGTTTTATTACCATTTTTACAGGTTCATGTCAAGGATGGGAGAAAATCGACAAAAATGTCGATTTTTTCCTTAGAAGTTATGCCTTTGGCAAAACTTCATTTCTTTTTTTTGTTTTCTCTTTTAGGGTTTTCTTGTCAAAACTTGATAAAGAAGGGTAATTGAGTTATTATTACGGGTAAAGAGGTATAAAAACGAAAGGCGTTATAGGTTTCTTTCTTTGGCATATAAAGAAGGCCGGGGAGATACTAATCAATTTTATACGAAGAAACAGACTATTGTATCTTTGCGCCAGAACTATAGTTTCAATAAAAGAAAATGGGTTAAAAGCGACAATAAAGAGACTTTGTGTTTATATTCAAAGAGATTTAAAAAATAAATTTTCCTCGCTTGGAAGAGAACTATTTTTGTCAATGAGCGAAAGATTCTCCCAGGAAAGCGCGATATTCTCAAAACAAATAAAAATCAGTATTATTACGCCATTATTCAATACCAATGAAGAACACCTTGTAAAAATGATAGAATCCGTTGAAGCCCAAACATACGTTAATTGGGAACTATGCATGATTGACGGAAGTGATAAAGAACACGAGAATGTTAAATTTATTTGTGAAGATTATGCATTACTGGATAATAGAGTAAAATACAAAAAACTTGATGAAAATTTAGGCGTATCGAGAAATTTAAACAAGGCAATAGAAATGTCCGGCGGAGAGTATATTGGGCTTCTGGAACATGACGATGTGCTTCATCCTGCCGCTCTGTATGAAATAATGAATGTAATCTGTACAGAAAATAGCGATTTTATTTATACGGATGAAGCGGTATTTTCTTCTAACGGAAAAATTACATTAAAGCATTATAAACCGGATTATGCCGTTGATACTTTGTATTCACACAATTATATCAGCCGTTTTACGGTCTTTTCAAAGGCGCTCGTGGATAAAGCGGGAATATTCCGCAGTGAATTTGACGGAAGCCAGGATTATGATTTGATTTTAAGGTATACCCATAATGCTTCTAAGATAATGCATATTTCTAAATTGTTGTATTTTCACAGGAAGCGTGTGAAATCAAATATTGACAAAAAATTAAATGTAATTTTATCAGCGGAAAAGGCAATATCCGAGCATTTAAAAACTATAGGAATATCAGCCGAAGTAGAAAGTAAAATAGGGCTTCCCGGATATTACAGAATTATCTATGAATTAACAGAAAAACCGCTGGTTTCGATAATAATTCCGAACAGGGATAACGCTTCTCTTTTACGCAACTGCCTGTCATCCATAATGGAAAGAACAACTTATGAAAATTATGAAATTATTATTGTTGAAAATAACAGTACCGATATTGCTATTGAAAATTTTTATCAGGAATTAAAACGATATGCCAATATTCGTATTGTATATTGGAAAGGAAAAGAATTTAACTTTAGTGAAATATGTAATTTAGGTTATAAACATGCAAACGGAAAACAACTGATATTTTTAAATAATGATATTGAAATAATTACGCCTAATTGGATTGAAGAAATGCTGATGTATTGTCAAAGGAATGATGTTGGAGCGGTGGGAGCCAAGCTTTACTTTAGCAACCGGTCTATTCAACATGCCGGTATTGCAATAGGAATTGAAGGAACTGCCGAACATATTTTATACGGGGCGCCTTTTGATTTTGCCGGATATATGGGAAAATTACAGATTGTCCAGAATATGAGCGCTGTAACCGGCGCTTGTATGATGGTCAAAAGAAAAGTATTTGAAGATGTAGGCCTTTTTCCGCCTGAATTTCATAATTCATACAATGATGTTGATTTATGCCTCAGAATCAGAAAAGCCGGGTATTTAATTGTCTGGACGCCTTATGCCGAAGCCTATCATTTTGAGTCAAAATCACGCGGATATAATACAACGCATGAAAAAAAGCGGAAATTAGCCGGTGAAAAGGCCTTATTTAAGGCAAAATGGAAGAAAGAACTTGCCTTTGGGGATCCATATTACAACTGTAATTTTTCCCTTGATAACGCCAATTATAGAATTAAGTAAATATTCTGATTCCCCTTTAATTTATAGAAATTTTTAAGCATTGACTGATTTAAGGGTATAATATATACTGGTTATTTGTGAAATATGATTGAATTTGACTGAAAATTTGCAGTACCGTCGGTATATTAAAGGTATCTGCCATTAAAACAGCAGATACTTTTGTGATAAGTGGCATTAAAACGTCGCTTATTTCCCGTATAATACCGACAAATTCGGCAAGCCTGTTTCGGCGGCGGCTGGATTTTTTATGAAATTTTATAAAAAAAGCCGTTTTTGGACGGTAAGGCATTTATTTGACTTGGTTTTTTGGTAAAAACAGGCGAATGCTTAATAATTTATTAAAGTGAGTTATAGAAGACAGTATGAATATTATTGAAAAAACGATTTCACGCTTACAAATCTTTCTTAAATACAGAGAACTTTTCTTCCAGCTTGTAGCCCGTGATATAAAACTTAAATACCGTAGGAGTTTTTTAGGTTATGTCTGGAGTATGTTAAACCCCCTGCTAACCATGTTGGTAATGGTTATAGTTTTTTCCAATTTATTTGCACAAAAAGTAATTGTAAATTTCCCTATTTTTCTTCTTATCGGAAATTTGCTCTTTACATTTATGTCAATTGCCGTATCTAGATCACTTATTTCAGTATTGAGTAATGCAGGTCTTTTAAAGAAAATTTATATACCCAAGTATATTTTTACCCTGGCTGTTGTAACCAGCGAATTTATAACCTTTCTTTTTTCCTTGGGGGCGCTTATCATTTTAATCTTTGCCACCAAGACTCCCTTTACAATACGCTTTTTATTTGTAGTTATTCCTATTGTGCAATTGTATGTTTTTAGTATTGGATTGGGTCTGTTTATGGCTCAGGCTACTGTTTTTTTTCGGGATATGGCGTACATTTGGCAGGTTTTTTCCACCGCATGGCTGTATCTTTCCTGTATATTCTATCCTGCAAGTATTCTGCCTGAATGGCTCTACATTATTGTTACACGTTACAACCCAATGTATTTTTACATAACCTTGTTTCGTAATTTTACTTTAGAGGGTCCTAATGTTGGCAGTTTGGATTTAGCGCTTCGTGGAACTGTTGCGGCTGTTCTTATGCTGTTTGTAGGATTAATAAGTTTTTCTTACAATAAAAATAAATTTATTCTGTATATGTGAGGTATTTTTTTTGGAACCGACTGTTATCAAGGTGGATAACGCAACAGTGCGTTTTAACATGGCCTCGGAAAAAATTGACAACATTAAAGAATATTTTGTAAAACTTATCAAGGGCAGTCTTCATTTTAAAGAATTTTTTGCCCTTAAGAACATCAATTTTGAAGTTAAGCAGGGAGAATCCTGGGGCATAGTTGGCAGTAACGGCGCGGGAAAATCAACCTTGTTAAAACTTATTTGCGGCATTATTGCTCCGAATACCGGTTCAGTTACAATTAACGGTTCTATATCTCCAATGCTGGAACTGGGAGCCGGATTTGATCCGGATTTAACCGCAGGAGAGAATATTTATTTGGAAGGCGCCCTGCTTGGTCATAGCAAGGCTTTCATGCAGAAACATTATGATGAGATAGTGGAATTTTCTGAGCTAAAAGACTTCCTTGATATGCCAATTAAAAATTATTCTTCCGGTATGATGGCACGTATGGCATTTTCTGTGGCAACTGTGGTAAAACCAAAGATTCTTATTGTAGACGAAGTTCTTGCCGTAGGAGACGCCGCCTTCCAACGGAAATGTGAAGTGAGAATACATGAAATGCTGCAAAGCGCTACAACAATGCTCCTTGTGTCACATGATAGCGGTATGATTGAACGTTTATGTGATAAAGCGCTCTGGCTCCGTAAAGGTGAAGCTGTAATGACAGGCAACGCAAAAGAAGTATGTGCCGCTTATGGGGAGTTTTATAAATGAAAGGTATTATATTAGCCGGAGGTTTTGGAACAAGACTTTTTCCAATTACTAAAGTTTTATCAAAACAGCTAATACCGCTGTACGATAAACCGATGGTTTATTACCCTCTTTCCGTATTAATGCTTGCCGGGATTAGGGAAGTATTGATTATTTCTACTCCGAGGGATCTTCCGTATTTTAAGGAATTGTTTGGAAATGGCAACTGGCTTGGCATGAGTTTTGACTACAAAATTCAGGAAACTCCAAGAGGGCTTGCGGACGCATTTATTGTAGGTGCTGATTTTATCGGCAATGGTAGTTCTGCTATGGTTTTGGGTGATAATGTTTTTTATGGACGGGGATTTGCGCAAACCTTAAAAGAAATTAAAAGCCGGATTGAAAAAAATGGCGGAGGAACAATTTTTGGTTATTATGTAAAAGACCCAAAAGCCTATGGTGTTGTAGAATTTGACAAGGAAGGAAAAGCAATTTCTATCGAGGAAAAACCAAAATTCCCTAAAAGTCATTATGCCGTACCGGGACTTTATTTTTATGATAACGAGGTAATAGATATTGCAAAAAACATAAAACCTTCCGCCAGAGGGGAAATAGAAATTACCGCTGTCAATAACGCTTATCTGGAAAAGGGTAATCTTACTGTAGAGACCCTTGATAGAGGTATGGCATGGCTTGATACCGGTACTTACGACAGTTTGTTGGAAGCTTCAAACTTTATAGAAACTGTTCAAAAACGACAGGGAATGTATGTTTCCTGTGTAGAGGAGATAGCCTATACTAACGGCTGGATAAGCAAAGAAAACCTTTTGCAGCTTGCGGGTGAATATAAAACCGAATACGGCGAATATCTACAATATATTGCAGAGAGCATGTAATGTCATTTGTTTTTACGCTGTGTCCGATTTCGGGTTTGTTTGAAATACAGCCAAAAGTCTTTGGAGATGTCCGAGGCTATTTTTTTGAATGTTACTCCGAGCGGGATTTTTACGATAAGGGAATAACGCTTCCTTTTGTACAGGATAACCAATCCTGTTCAAAGAAAGGCGCACTTCGAGGATTGCATTATCAAAAAACACATCCCCAGGGAAAATTGGTTAGAGCCATACAGGGGGAAGTGTTTGATGTTGCAGTGGATATACGGCAGGATTCTACAACATGGGGCAAATGGTACGGGGTTATTTTAAGTAGCGAAAAACAAAACCAGTTTTATATTCCGCCAGGATTTGCCCATGGACTTTTGGCATTAACAGAACAAGTTATTTTTTCCTACAAATGCACTGATTTTTATTATCCTGAAGATGAATGCGGTATTATTTGGAATGATCCGGATATCGGTATTAAATGGCCGGACTTAAATCTGGAATATATATTATCTGATAAAGATAAAAATCTTCCGTTTTTTTCATCGTTGTCAAACGAAAATAAAAAACAATGATATGGCTCATTGGCAACAAAGGTATGCTGGGAACAGAACTCTCTTTGCTTCTGGAAAAATCCGGCTATTCATTCATTGGAACTGATTGTGAAGTTGACATTACCACTACTGCGACTCTTGAGGATTTTATCCGGACTCAACAAAACAAAAAACAGCCTATTAACTGGATAATTAACTGCGCCGCCTATACGGCGGTAGACAAGGCTGAAGACGAAATTGAAATATGCAAAAAACTAAATACAACAGGCGCAGGTAACATTGCTTCTTGCGCAAAAAGCATTGATGCAAAATTGATACATATTTCTACGGATTATGTTTTTAACGGGCAGGGAAACAGGCCATACACGGAAGAAGACGCTACCGATCCTATAGGCGTTTACGGATTGACAAAAAGGGATGGAGAGATAAAAGTCTTTGAAGAAAATAAAAATACATACATAATAAGAACCGCATGGCTTTACGGTAAATACGGCAATAATTTTGTTCATACAATGCTCAAACTTATTAAGGAGAAGGACAAAGTAAAAGTTGTAAATGATCAGAGGGGCAGTCCTACATGGGCTTTTGATTTGGCTGAGGTTGTAATAGCTTTTATCAAAGCTGGGCAAGTCGGTAAAAATGTTCCTTATGGGATTTATCACTTTACAAACGAAGGTGAAATTTCATGGTTTGATTTTGCCGTGGAAATATACAATCAGGGACGTATACTGGGTATTTTAAACAAAGACTGCGATGTAATGCCATGTACCAGTTCCGAATTTCCCGCTAAGGTAAAGCGTCCTGCCTATTCAGTTTTGGATAAAAGTAAAATAAAAGCCGCTTTAGAAATTAATATCCCGACCTGGGAAAAAAGTTTAAAGGAATTTTTGAAAAGTAATAATGACCTTAAGCAATGAAGAAAAATTAAAACTAATGAGTAACCTCAACTGGGATTACCTGGACACGCATGAAGATATGCTTGCGGTAATCGAAGGGCGGCTTAAAACTTCCGGGGCTTTTACCCAGGATAAACTTTTTGTTAGGTCTTTAGAAAGGCTCCCCTGGCACTATGTTACTGCTCTTTGGGGAATTGAAAAAATTAAAGAATTATATACGCCTGAAATAGCAAAGCGTATTTGGCCGAAGGATAGGAGGTATCATTTTGATTTTGCCCTCGCAGTATTACGAAGAGAGCCTTTACCCCTTACAAGATGGGGTGATGAACACTATAAGCAAATGTGGCGTCCGATTTTTTCTAACCGGTGGTACGGCTCTAAGCCGGGCATATTATAATCATCGATATTCTGATGATCTTGATTTTTTTTTAAATGACGATGATGATTATCCGGCTCAGGTAAAAGAAATATTTTTTAAACTAAAGGAAGATAATTTTTTTTGGAGTTCTACAGTTGATTTTATTAGTAATAAAAATTTTACCAGTTTTAAAGTTGGTTGGGACAAATCGGATACATTATTAAAACTTGATTTTGTAAATGATGTAGCGTCTCATTTTGGAGAAATTGTTAAAACAGATTTATTTATCAGAACGGATTCTATCCGTAATATGCTTTCGAATAAATTAACTGCTTTATTCCGTTTTGCCGCAAAAGATGTAGCGGATATTCGGGAATTTGCGTTACATGAAAAGATAGATTGGCAACAAGCTATTAATGATGCAAGGCGAAAAGAAGCAGGTTTAGAAATACCAATAATTTGCGACATTCTTCAGGGTATGCCCCAAAGCGAATTTGAAACTGTCGCATGGACAAAAAAACCAAGCTGGCAGGAATTTCGTAGCGACATTGACCGAATAATACATGATATGATAAGCGGAGGATCGACTTAGTGCGCAGTTTAAAAAATATTCTTGTAACAGGCGGCGCCGGGTTCATCGGCGTTAATTTTATTCGTTTTCTTTTTGGGGAGATGGAAGAAAAACCGGAATTTACAGGACGGATAATTAACCTGGATAATCTTACTTATGCGGGAAATGCGGGAAGTTTAAATGAAATAAAAGAGAAATTTGGCGGCAGCAGGTATTTTTTTGAAAGGGGAGATATTTGCGATTATTCGGTAGTTGAAAATATTTTTCAGGAATACAAAATTGATACTGTTGTTCATTTTGCCGCAGAAAGTCATGTAGACCGTTCTATTTTATATCCTGAAGCGTTTATAAAAACTAATGTATTGGGAACTTTTACCCTTCTTGAGTGTGCCAGAAGAACATGGCAAAACACCAATGATGTTTTGTTTCATCATATCGGTACTGATGAGGTATATGGTTCTTTGAGTGAAGAGATACATTTTTCTGAAACAGCTACATATAATCCTCGTTCGCCTTATTCTGCCAGTAAGGCATCCAGCGATCATTTAGTAATGGCCTACCATTATACATACGGTTTACCTGTTACTGTATCAAACTGTTCCAACAATTATGGTCCATATCAGTTTCCAGAAAAATTTATTCCTCTGATGATCATTAATATACTTGAGGGTAAGCCGCTTCCGGTATATGGTGACGGAAAAAATATCCGGGATTGGTTGTATGTAGATGATCATAACAATGCTATTTGGAGCATATTAAAAAAAGGCAGTAAGGGTGAAAAATACAATATTGGCGGTGAGAATGAATGGGAAAACATCAGACTGCTTAATGAGTTAATAGATATAGTAGCAAAAAAAACAAACAAAGATGCCGATAAAATTCGATCAACCATCACCTATGTAAAAGATCGTCCTGGTCATGACAGGCGTTACGCCATAGATTGTTCAAAAATAAAACGCGAGCTGGGATGGAAACAAAATGTCAATTTTCGGCAGGGTATTGAACGCACGGTAGACTGGTATTTGGTTAACAGAGAATGGTTGGACAGTATACGCAACGGGCATTATAGACGCTGGATAGAGAAGAATTATGAGAAACGGTAAATTTTAATGTATTGGAATATAGGTAAGCGGCTGTCATAGGAGCAATTAGAAAAAGGATATGGCAGCAGCGTGGTAAAACGCCTTTCAAATGACTTACAACAGGAATTTCCCGATACAACAGGATTTTCACCACGAAACTTGTGGAATATGAAAAATTTTTACGAGTTTTACGCAATTGCTGATAAAAAAGTGCAACGCAGCGTTGCACTTTTACCGTGGCGGCATAATATTTTGATAATAAGCAAAGTAAAAACAAAGTGGATATTGAACTTGCGTTACGTGATTTTAACAAGCCAATTGGAGTTGCCGAATACAAACTGCAATTTCCTGAAAAAGAAATTAGGGAATTAATTAATAGAGAAGTAGAAGAATTTGCAGCAGAAAAAACGCAAAAAAAACATAAAGCTAAAGTAAAATCATATTAATTAGTATATGATAAATCATTCAAGGAATAATTATGCAAGGGTATTGACTAACGTTAACGGTGAATAATATAGAAAAGAATTATAAGGAACAATAAATTCCAATGAATGAACAAGAATTGTTAACAATAATTACCGGCGGCGAATCTAGCACAGCGCAGTTCAAAGAGCGTCTGCCCCATCCTGATAGTCTTGCAGATGAGAATGAAATTTTTGATACAAGTATAAAAGATATAGATACTCATCTTTTTTCTGAATATTTTAAGAAAGAATACAAAATTAGCTATGAAGACAAAGGAATGACTTTGGAAGAGGCATTGATTACCGAAAAATGGGCAGGAATTTAATTCGCACGGCATTTCTGAAGTTTCCGTTATCAGAAATAATCAATTAGCCATGTTTGCCAGTCGGACTTTACCTTACAGCGGTTTAGGCTCCGGAATACGCCGCGCTTATGCTGAACAGCCGGATATGGAACTGGTGAATGATGTTGATGGGGATCAATTTATTGTGAGGTTTCCTCGTGTTTGTTGAAATTAATCATATTTTGGTAAGCTGATAATAGAATTTCTTCTTTTTAAAAGGAAAAATTTACAAGATAAATATAAGAAGGATGAACGATTATTTTCATGTTGACAATAGGTATAAATATGAGTATTATTATTTATAGGTAATTATTATATATTTATTTGTATTAAAATAAGGATATTAGGATAAATGCCAGTTTTATTGAATATATCTTTTTCCAATAAGAAGAATTTAGTATCAAATTTGTTAGAAATTCTGAAAAGTGATTATTTTTGTGGTCAGGAACCTTTGGAATGCTCACAACTGGGAAATTTGCTCAACAAACTTAGAAAAAATGTGTGGTTCGTGTTGGAATTTCCATATGTGGATCGACATTATCGTGATACTTATTATTCCTATTATTCATCGAAGTTTATGATAATTAACAGAGACTGTATTAGAGTACACATATTTAATGAAGAAATATCAAAAGATGATCTAATAGACAAAGGTACTAATTTTGAAAAGAAAGAATATTATGGGTTTTTTATTATTCGCCCGATACCACAGTATATTTTGGGTAGGTCATTGATTTCTCCGAAAGCATTTCAAGATAATAATTTTGTTTGTTGTCTAACAAAGGATCATATTTCATTGTTAGGAAATGAGTTTACTGTTGATGGATTTCCACATATTGCCCAGGATAACGAAACACACACTTGCGCTGAAAGTTCGTTATGGAGTTTTATTGAATATTACGGTACAAAATATCGCGAATATAAACCATTGTTACCTTCGCAGATAATTAAAGGACTTCAAGACAGCGCAGAACATCGATTATTGCCTTCTAGAGGATTAACAGAAATAGAATTGGCTAAGTGTTTACAAAACAACGGTTTTCAATGCAATATACATTCAGTTCATAATACAAAAAATAATACAATATTCAAACGTATATTACAGTTATATATTGAATCAGGAATACCACTATTATTAGTAATGGAGAACAGTCAAGACGGACATGCGATTCTGGTAATAGGACATGAAGATGATGAAATATATGATATTAAAAATCATAGTTTCTTTAGATATGCTTCATGGGTAGATGTGTCATTTTATCACAAAAAGCTGGTATTTGTTGATGATAATATGCCGCCATACCAAATAGCCGATATTTCCAAACCAACCGCTCATTATTCAGATCCAAGATTTTCTAAAATGGCTATCACTAAATTTATTGTTCCCTTGCCAGGACATGTATTTCTTGTCGCTGAAAAAGCTTATACTTTAATGAAAGAAATAATAAATACAAAAGGTATGTCATTGAAAGAAACGGGAGAGAAGTGGGTTACCAGATTGTTATTGACTAACAGTCGTTCATTTAAGAATTTTATTAATAATGCCGATAAAATAATCAAAACCGATAAAATTACCTATAAAGAAATGCCACGTTCGGTAAAAGAAAAGCTGTTACATTTAACTATGCCACGTTTTATTTGGATTTGTGAGTTGTACAAGGTGCAGAACTATTCTAAAGACGACGGGTACTGTTCCGGCTTATTGGTGATGGACGCTACCGGCGATGGCAAATCACTTGCATCAGTGTTGTGGTATGTAGTTGACGAAAAACAATTTACCCATAACAATATTGTTTGGGATGAAGAGTATACGCCTATAGAAAAATTTATGATGGGTACTTACAGAAATAATTTGAAAGGGGAATGGAACGGATGGAAAAGCTGAATGTTCAATTAAACACGGGATCTTCTGAGGAAGAGGTAGAAAAGAAAGGTAAATATACTCTGTTTACACCGGAAGAACGCGAAGAATGCAAAA
>Ga0268262_10002266_pt1 | contig 22542 bp, 14 predicted proteins | sample TergutNc150P3_FD_190354 | JGI IMG/M metagenome (GOLD analysis project Ga0268262, IMG submission 190354) | Nasutitermes corniger P3 segment gut microbial community from laboratory colony in Florida, USA - Nc150 P3 (SPAdes) (version 2) | ecosystem: Host-associated > Arthropoda: Insects >...
CGTGGCGTTTACGTCCGCGCCTGAGTTTACCAGCATGGAAATGATGTCAAGGTTTCCAACCCTTACGGCTTCATGAAGGGCGGTCGCCCCCGATGTGGTTTTTAAATTAAGATCAATTTTTTTCTCAAGCAGGAAAATTACAAGGCCTGTGTGGTTTTCAATTACGGCATAATGAATGGGAGCCAACCCCTCATTTCTGCGGATATTATAATTCGCGCTGCGGACGGCGGGACCAAAGTAAGTAAATATCGGATTATCGCAGTAACCACCCGCCAATATCAACTGTTCCGCTATCGCGATATGGGTTCGGGAATCCGCCCTTTCAAGAGCGTAGTCAACCGAGTTTTTTTCAATCTTATCTTTTTTATTAATTAATGCCGTGGAAGGGGGGGCGACCGCCAATATTTCCGATACGGCGTTCATATTGCCCTTAATAACGGCTTTATGAAGAACAGTTTTTCCCGTAACGTCCGTTGAATTAATTGTAATGGGATTTAAAATTGCCTTAAAAATCAATGGGTTTGTCTCAAGCGCGATAATCGCGGCTGAAGCGTTTTCCGCAAATGGAATGGATTTATGAATATCGGCGCCGTTAGCGGCTAATATTCCGGCGATTTTAGGATCATTGTTTTTAAGACAGAGCCCAAGTGGGGTTTGTCCCCCATCATCGGTAACATTGGGATTAGCCCCATGCGAAAGGAAAAAGCTTACAAGCTCGGACTCTTTCTTTTCCACCGCATAGAAAAGGGGAGTTTTTCCATCTGGATCAACGGCGTTAATGTTAACTTCACCTTGGAAAAATGATATGGCGCCGTAGTCTCCTTTTTTTAATAAGTCCCAAACGGGAGATATATCGCCTTCGGAAGTACTTTTATTCTTACCAGTACTCGCGCAACTGATAATTACCGCAAAAACGCAAAAAAACACAAGAAAAGAAAATGACTTTTTCATACTTTTATCATCGGCATAAAAAAAATATCAATTAGAAGGTAGAATTATTAATTCTTCCATATAATGACGTTATCTTGGGATACATCTTGACGGGGGAAAGCCCCTGAGCTTCATAAATGATTTGTAAAAATGAATAACATCGCTAAAACCGCAGCGTTCAGCCGCCTCGTAAACTTTGTAACTGCCGCTTTGCAGCATATTTTCAGCGTTTTGCACCCGTATCTGCGTAATGTACTGGCGTACCGTTTTTCCGGTTTGCTGTTTGAACAGATGTCCAAAGTAAACTTCATCCAAATGAACGGATTCGGCAAGTCCTTTTACAGTGAGGCTGTCCGAATAGTGCATTGCTATGAAATTGGTTGTTTTATTAATACGGTAATCCCCCGTAATGTTATCAATTTCGTATATAAGAATTTCAGAAAGGCGGTGCAGAATCAGCATAAGCAGGGCGCGGCTTCTCATTATATAACCTTCCTGCCGGTTGTTCCAGCATATTGTAAGTTCCCTGAACATGTCTATTAAATCCTGTCTGATTCCGATATTGCTTACCGTTGGAAGCGGCGGCGGGGGGGATTTAGGCGAATAAAGCGAATCAAAATTGACGGAAAAGCAATGCATCAGATTTTTGGGATTTGTTACAGCCGCTTTTTCAACGCCCTCGGTCAGGCAGACAAGATCACCCTGACTCAGCTCATGTTCCTTTCCGTTAATGGTATAACGTGCGTTTCCTTTGATAATATATGTTATATCACAGTGATCCACAAAATGACGCCTCAACTGCCATTTAGGTTGACATTTTCTAAAAACGCAATAAAATATTCTTGGTACAAAATCTTCACTTGTTATTTTCTTCATGATTTACTCCAAGGAATAAGCATCAAAGTTTAATTTATATATGATTGTATAGTATATATATTTTTTTAGATTTTATTCAACTTTATATTTTCGTATTAAGGCATTTATTGTTTAATATATACAATAAAGTGTAATATTTACATTAACTTATTTTTTGAATTAGTTATAATAATATCTATAAAAATATATTTATCTGCTATCTTTGGTGTCATGCACTATTTGGGGAACAATCGCGCGTTGCGCGTTTATAAATTAAGGCTGTCAAGGACAGTATTCCTAATAAATTCTATAAGGAAACTTAAGGAGATTTCATGAAAAACCAACAAATGTTTAAATCTGCCACGATAATGGCCGCCATTGTCGTGGTGTTTGCGCTTGCGGCCGGTCTTATAATAAGCTGCCCTGCTCCAGAAACGAGTACGCCGAAAAAAACGGGAGCGTTACTTACCAGTATCACCATCAGAGGTGATGATGTGGAGGTTCCATCGCCAATAAATAAAGATTTATGGGAGGATGATGATTTTTATGACAATGAATATACGACAACCTTAGATTTAAACGATATTTCGCAATTAGCAAACATGGAAGTCAGCGTTGTAATTTCCGCCGGCGCAAAAGCGGAATATGGTCTTGCAAGCGGTTATAGCAAACCGGAAGAATTTAGTTCCGAAAGTACGCTTACCCTTACCAGTGGACAGGCCATTTATGTACGGGTAACGTCAGAGGACGGGAAGACCGTTAATTATTATCGTTTTTCCATAACATTGAAGAGTACTAATTCACAGTTAAGTACGTTGGTTGTCGCGGAAATGAATGCGGAACTTGGCACACCGTCAAACACATATGCGGGAATTGATGCAATTACACAAGTTGGAGTGTTAAGTTTGAGCAATGCGAAAAAAACTAATGCCCCAATTCAGGGAACGCCTCGTTATAACGCGGCAAAGGTAGAGTATGCGTTTTCGACAACCTCCGCCAAACCGGCCGAAACTGAATTTACCACTGAAGTTACTACCCATTCGTTTGAAGACGGTCATTATATTTTTATCAAAGTAACCGCGGAAAATAATGTAGACTTTAGTTACTATAAAATTGAAGTTCAAGTCGGACGTGATGCGACATTGGCAAGCGTTAAAGTCGGTGATGCCACGGCGGAAAATCTTGGAACCGTCAAGACCACGTGGGGCAACGGCAGATATACCTTAGCCGAACGTGGAACCTGCCAGGCGGACGGAAGGATGCCTGATGATGGTTTTACGGTATTGATAACGCCTACCGATGCGGAAGCCACGGTCCAGTGGGCAAAAATTATCCCGCCAAAAACCAACAGTACCCAAAACGATACGGTTGATGTTACCGAGCCAGCCACATGGGATGGTGATAAAAATGAGTCTAAATATATATTCCCGAGTGACGCGTCGGATTTAGTCATCAAGGTAACGTCCGCCAATACAATGAACGTCAACTATTACCGCGTACGCTTTATCGCCAAAAGCTACGGCGTTATTTATAAAGGCACGCCAAAATTGGTCAATCCAAACAATACCAACGATAAAACATACATTGACCCGATCTGGAATAATGCGGCCTACTTTACGGACGAAGGTGAAGGTGCCATGAAAGGTTGGATGGACGTAAGCAGGATGAACACGGCGGAATCTTATGCCGCATGGTTTGCGACTGACGAGGGACGGCATACCAGCGCCCGCGCGAAAGTCCTCTGGGACGATGACGGACTTTGGGTGTACTGGGATATAACCTTCAAAACTCCTTATACAGACAACGCCGGATCAAAAACCCGTAGCGCTTCGTTATCAGGCGCGGCAAGTACTTATACTCCGGGTACCGATGAAACCAGCATGACTAATTCCGTCCCCAGCGACGCGCATACCCGCGATTCGGTTGAATTCTTTGTTAACGAACGGTGGCAGACATATAAATCCGGTAACTATGGCAACCAATACCGTTCAGGCTTGCCCGCCTCGGACGGCACGATATGGCTGTCAGGTGAAAAAGGGATAGGGGTTGGCTCATTAGGAAATGCTACTAACATACTTCCGCCTTTCAATCCCATAACACGGTTCCAGATAAACAAAAAGGTCAGGGCATGGACAAAGCCGAGCAATGGAGGCTATGTGATTATCATGGGGGTTCCGTGGGTAAATTACGGTCCTGAAACCACCGAAAGTATAGGGACGGCGAATAATGAACCTATACCAAATCCAAATCTTGGCAAAGACACCGACGACCAACTTTTTGGCGCCGACGGCAAGATAATAGAAGGGGCGGAAATCGGCCTTGAATTGCAGGTCAACGCCTGCGCCGTAGCGGGAACACGCAACGGCATTCTTACATGGAATGGCGTTACCAGTCAGGCATACCAAAATGTAAAGAGTTTCGGTATTGTAACTTTGAAAACAAGTAAGTAATAGGAGAAAAATATGAGAAAACAAATATTTTTGTTTGCGGCGGCGCCTTTGTTAGTATTGGCGTTACTATTTACCGCCTGTCCCCATGCGGAAAATACGGACCCAGGTACGGATCCAAGCGGGGGAACGTCGGCATTACCGATTATCATCGGACACCCGACCAGTTTTGATTATGTGTCCGGTGATACAATCGCCGAGTTATCAGTAGCGGCCACGGTAAGCGATAAGGGAACCATTACATATCAGTGGTATGAGAATACGGAATTTTCAAATACCGGCGGTAATGCGATAAACGGCGCGAAAAACGCCTCCTACACACCGCCAAACAAACCGGAAGGTTTTTACTATGCGGTAGTTACCAATACAAAACAAGGCGCCACGTCAAAGAAAAGTACCAGTAATCCCGCGCGGATTAGGGTTCTTGACGCGGCTGAACCTGCTCCTACAGTTAACGTTAATATTGGCGGTGCGAACCAGCAGTACGTCCGAGGCTTTGGGGGAATGTCAAACGCTTTTGGATATGGCAACAATAACGCGCGGTATATGGAAATGAAGGACATAGACACAATGTTCCATCCGGAAACCGGACTGGGCTTTAATATACTGCGTATTAGAATCTTTGAGAATCCTCTGGAAGAAGTTATAGGCGGCCAGATCGAGCCCCAAATGAACAACCAGATAACCTACCTTGAAGCCGTTAAACGGGTAAACAAGTATGGTGGCTATGTCATGGCAAGCCCTTGGACTCCGCCTCCGGAATGGAAAGTAAACGGATCGGTAGAAGGTAAAGCTCCTTCGTATCTGTTAACAACTCATTATAGGGATTATGCGGAATATCTTAAAAATTTTGCTAAGGACATGGCCGGTTACGGTGCCCCGATTTACGCGATTTCCATTCAAAATGAGCCGTCATGGCCGGCGTCTTACGCGGGCTGTGAATGGACAAGCCAGCAGCAGGTGGATTTTTTCAAAACTGCAGGGATAGGCAAATATGTGACAGGTATACCGGGATACGGCGGGGGACAAAAACTTGATTCCGTAATGAGCATGAGCGGCGAAGCCCATCAAAATGTGGCATGGAACGACGCGGCAAAGAATGATCCCGAATCGCACGCGGCAATTGACATTTACGCTTACCATACCTATGGAAACAAGAGCAATAAATACGACGCGGTGCAGGCGGATAATGATTTAAACAGAAAAGAAGTCTGGATGACTGAAATCAACCACAATTCAGGCGATGGGAATTATGCCCAGGATTCCACATGGAATTTTGTATGGATTATCGCTGATGAAATTGACAACGATGTCAGATGTGATAACGCCAACGCTTTTGTTTATTGGTACTTAAAACGTTTCTACTGTTTTATTGGAGATAACACGGAGGGAACACTCAACGGCCAAGTTACGAATCGGGGCTATGTGATGTCCCACTGGGCAAAATATGCCACCGACACGGTACGGATACCCGCCTTCGTTACAGGCCATCCCGGAACCGGCAACACAAGTGATGTCAACGCTTCGACCGGCGCAAGCAGTAGTGTAAATGTAAAAGTGTCCGCATACCGCAGAAAGGCGGAGCCCACCAGCTATTGGGAGCGCATGGTAAAGAAACAGGAAGATTCCATCAGCATGGTAATATTCGACAAACGCACCACTGCCACAGCGCAGGGGCAGGATATCAAGGTAAACCTCCCGGCTGATTTTGGTGGGGCGAAATTCGCCAGCGCCATTATTTCAGATAGTACGGGTAAGAGACACGCGCCTCATCTTGTAGTTTTAGCAGGCGACGGAACATCGGCAGTTTTCAATTTGCCGGCTAACGGCATTGTGTCAATCAAATTTACCAAATAAAAACGTTGAATGAGTTGAATATCTGCCCACATAATTAATTATGTGGGCAGACTTTTATTAAGACGCATCAAAGGAGAATTAAATGATAAAGAAATTGATTATTGCGGTATTTGCCGTTTTTTTAGCGACAGGCGGTATCTTCGCTCAAACGCTGGAAATTTCAGGAGAAATGAAAACAGGTATTTACTGGGAGAAAGTGGATACACCCGCCATGGTGGGAGAAAATGGGGAAATAATACCCGCCAAGACAGAAGAAAAAGCTAGAATCCATAATAATGACGATGCGGGTCCAAATGATGGGCGTTTTAGGATGAATCTGCACATGAAAAAGGACATTATTGGCATGAAAGTCCGCTTTGAGCAGACGGCATGGTCTGATGCCCAGCCGAATAAGTGGTCATTTGCCTTTGCCTATGGTGATTTTGTTAACGAACAACTGCGGATAGTCGCAGGTAAGCTCGGTGAATCCCCCTGGTCGGCGGGCGGTCCCGATATTTGGCAGGAATTGGACAACCAGATTGGCGTAAGGACTGAAATAAAACCTAATGCTTTACCAGGTCTGAATATTGGTTTTGTATTGAACACATGGAATAACGCCAATTATTACCCTGATAAAAACACTCTTACTGATATTCTTATGGAATCGGTACTTGGCATAGCCTATACCAACGACTATTTCCACGCGCGTTTTTGTTACCGGTTGGACGGGGAGTCGGACGTTTATAATGTGAACGAAGGCATGGAACTGATGTACAGGCTGGAAGAGCGCGCTTTAAGAAAAGTGGTTGACGGTCTTTCAATCTGGGTTAATGGATGGTGGAGGGGAATAGGCACGGAAGATGAAGACCCCAACCTGGTGACAAGGATTTATACCAACTGGTTCTATGCGCAATTGGCGCCGCAAAATTTTACCGCCCAACTGCGCGTTGGTTATCATGTAGGCGTTTTTTATGATGAATTGCATACCAGACTCAGTTTTTACTACAATATATTCGACTGGTTAAGCTTGGGCGCGGCGTTCAATTTCCGCATTGATGTTGGAAATGAATCCGTTAAAGACGTTCCCTACAGGCTCTGGAATGTTGAACCGCAGTTAAGGGCGACCTTCGCCCCCGGCACTTATGTCGCATTTGTGTACTCCTTTGAAAATTATCCGCTTGATTCCGTAAATGTCAAACAAACGCAAAAAATTAACCTGCGCACGGTATTCACCTTTTAATAATTTTTGAACGCTAATATAAAAAAAAACGGAACGCTGGGAAACTGAAGTTTCCCAGCGTTCCGATACTCTCCGGCGCACCGGAGAGCATTCCCGAACTAATTACCTCAATGTAGGATCGGCAACCAATTCGCGGAGGAACACCACATCCGCGCCAGTACCGTCGGATTTCGGTTGATCAACGCGTACAAAACCTTTATCCTGAGTGTCGCTGTCTATTCTGCCGTTACCCAGTAAATCGCATGTTACTATGAATGTGCCATCGGTGCTTACAAGGGACATTTCCTTTATCCAGTATTCCCGGTTTGCGTCATGGGTGATGCCAATTCCGAATAACACGTCGCCCGTGGTGCTGTCTTCGGGCCAGTATGTATCCTTGCCGTAATTGTTGATAATTCCAGGTTTTGTGGCTGCGGCGAGATCCCATGGTGGTCTCCATGAATCCGAGGTTGCAAGCGGGTATTCAATAATGTACCAAACACCGGGGGCGGGTACGTTGCCGGGCATATCCACAGCCCAGGCTTTTGCCTGCTTGTTTATATAGAACGGCATGAAAATATTGAAAGTGGCGCCGCCGGTATGTATAAACAAGTTGTCAGCGTCAAACAACGTCGCTCCGCCACGCTCTACAGTAACGGTGGGCGTAGTTGGCATTCTTGATACTTCGCCCATGACAAAGTTTCGCTGGTATCCGTCAGCTTGATTAAACTCTGCTTCCTCCTGCATAATCTTAATCCTTATTCTGGGGTATTCTCCCAGATCGCCCCAAGTTTTACCGGCTGGAATGGTGAAACGGTATATTGGCACATTCTTTAGACCGGTTCTAATATGTTCCGTATCTTTCGGTCTTTCATCATAGATAACAAGGTAGTACATGGTGGTACTTCCGTTTTGCGAAACCACCTTGATATACAGATAATTGTGGTTTGTATCAAAGGAAGTGGAGTTGTTAAAAGCAGACGGGGTTGCTCCCTTTGCGGCAAGAGCCCATGTTACAGTGGCGTGGGTATCCGCAGCAACTGGAGTTACGGCCCAAGTTACTGCTGATCCTGTAAGAGTCCGTCCTTCTTCAACACGGTACGCCGGTCCCACAGTTTTGATATCCATACTTGGGCTGCCCAGAGTGATGTCATTGTTATTTACCTTTAGGCTTGCAAGGAAGGAACTTCCTCCCACATTAATGTTAACTTTCATGTATCCGGTGTTTTTCCCGTTGGAAGCGGTTATCTTTAGGGCAAGAACATCGCCGGCGGCAAAAGATGTCGGCGCTTCGGTACTCCAGTCGGCGGGCTCGGTTGAGGATGCCGTTACCGTAGTCTTCGCGAATTCTATTTTTGGTTTTGCCAGATCAAAGGCGTTATTTCTTGGAGTTACCGCAATGTCAACGGTGGAAATTTCACTGTCCTTCAGGTTAACAAGTCCGTTAACCGCATCCGCCCATGTCGCCCCGGTGAACCATGGGCCGATATGGCCGGAATGATCGGTATTCAATACATTGTATCCGCCAATGGTAAAGATATTAAGGGCGGTATCATGGGTCTGGTTGACAACGTTGATTTTGTAATACTCTGTTTTTGATTCATCGGCGGCTACAACCTTAATCCAGACAACCTGTCCTATCTGGAAGCCGTCGTCATTGGGAAGGATAATTCCGATATTTCTGGTAAAAACCGCGCCATTCTTTTCTGTGGGAGGTAAGACAATATCATACGGCTCATCTTCGCCCGGTCTGGTCACCTCATAAAAAACGTTTTGATACGTGTTGGCAAGCGTTACCGCTATCGGTTGCGCCGGTTTATACCATACCTTGTTGGGGTCTTCAGTATCCGTAGGAAGACGTTCCGTATTCACAACTACCGACACGGCTTCAGCGTCTTCAATAGTCGCAGACGGCTGTGGCAGTGGGGTAACATTTACGCCGGCAACGCTTATGGCTTTTACCAAAACATCAGGTACGACAATCGGCTTTACCGAATTACTTTCCTGCGGACAGCTTATCAGCATGGTAAGCAGAATGGCCGTCATTCCAATAAACAATTTTTTCTTCATAACAACTCCTTAACGGCAATTTATAACTGCCGGTTTTAGTTACGTAATATATACGAACTGTTAAAAACTATACACCAGGCGAAGGTTTACATAATTCGCCTTTTCCATAAGTCCAATACGGGGTATCTGCTGATACCCGTACACTAAAGCGACATAAGCGTTAGGGTTAAAAGTAGCCTTAATCTGGGGCTCAAGCGTCAAGATGTCATAATCAACCTGGGTTATATCACCGAAATCCTTCGAAAAAATAACCGTTATTCCGGCGCTCAATATAGGGGTAAAGAAATATGAAATAATAGGTTTGATTGTAAGCATCTTACGATGTATTGTTCCCCCTTCATTGTTGGAAAGCTGATATCCCACCCTCAATTCCGAATCGACGTTATATTCCTTAAAAGTAATATAAAGCCAGTTCTGAAGGTTTAATTTTTTGTCCAGACCGTCAACAAGCCCTTCCCAAATACCGTTAGCTGAAATTGAAAGGCCCGGCACGACGCGACTGAGCGCCTTTTCTTCCAAGCGGTAAACCATGCTGTGGCCGTCCGCGTCCTGATAGTTATCCGCATCCGCGCCGTCCAAGCGCCATGATAAACGTACCGCAAAATAGTCATTGGCATACGCGACGCCTAGAACGGTTTCACTTATAAAACTGGCCAAGCCTTCATCTTCCCTCGCCAGATTATAATTCGGCGGACTTAAGACAAAACCGATGTTCAGTCCGGGGGCAAAAGCGGGTTTAAATTCGGTGCGCAACCCGGCAAAACTGTTTATATAGGTTTCATCAATGGACGTGTTAAGTTCGGGACCGCCGGTCTTCCATGGGGAATCGCCCAGTTTTCCGGCGCTGATCTTCAGTTGATCGTCCAGAAAACTGCCGAAGGCGTACGAATAAGACCATGCGATGGTTCTTCCGGTAAAGGTTGAATCCTCAAAACGCACCCTGAATCCTATGGATGGTATGGGTTTGAATTCCAGATTCAACCTGAAACGTCCGGGGATATTGGTGAAACCTGTAGCGGGGTTAAAGCCGCCGGAATCGCCGTCAGAATTCCCCAACTCCATGATTTCTTTGGGTTCATCATCCCCTTTCTGCCGCGATTCCCAATATACGCCCGTTTTCATTTCACCGGTAAAGGTGAATTCCTGGGCAAAGGCAACATTCGTTGCAACAAGCGCAAAAAATATGCCTGTCAATAAAAGTTTTTTCATGCAAACTTCTCCATATTTGGTTCCCTATTGTTTATAGAACCTGATTGACACAAAGCTGGAAGCCGGAACAAACACCGAAGCGGTCAGCTTATCGGCGCTTAAGACCACCCGCGTAGGCTGTTGTTTTACCATAGAGGAGTCAACGGCGGTTCCGTTCGGCTGCGGGACCGTCCGGCCCTGGGAATCTTTTGTGCCGTCATACGTGGCTATGGCAAATCCCGATTTAACCGCCTCAGGCAGCCTGATATTTACCCAATAACTGGCATTTGGCGTGGTACCTTTGTTGAACAGCACCATAGTGATGGTCTGTTCGTCCATGTAAACTGTCGAGCGGAGGAGGGCGGGCTCATTTGCGGCGGCTGAAAAAGTGTTGTTAACCCAGTTGGCGTCATAGCGGTATTTGCCCGCGGCATATTTCGCAAAATGGGACATCAACAGTCCGCGAAGCTGGGGCTGGCCATCCCGTTGGTTGGTGACGCCCGCCTCGGAGTCGCCTATCAAACCGTACCAGCGTTTGGCGTACCAGTACACATACGCGTTGTAATCATGGATCATGGTGTTATGGAAATCGTCCGCGAAATCCCATACCTTGTCCCATGTGGAATCGACAATTTTGTTGTTGTTGGTATTGCGGAGGTGCTCGGTCATCCACACTTCTTTTCCCGTCGCGATTAACGTATCTTTCCTTTGTCCTACGGCGCCGCCGTAAAAGTGACCGGCGAAACCGTCAACGGCGGCCAGGGCGGCCGGATCGTTAATAATCGGCTGGTATTGTTCCTCTTTAAAATCGTACCATTCACCGGGGAACAGATTTACATGGGGTACCTGCTGTTTTATCCAGGGGAACACATCCTTTACAAAGTCCCTGTTTTCTTCGGGCGTATATATACACCATGTGGCGGTGCCGTCAGGTTCGTTCTGCGAAGAAACTGCGAATATCTTGTTATTGCCGCCCATGCCTTTTTCCATCTTGTTTATCCATGTAACCAAATGCTGGCCCATGTCCCTATACTTTGAGGGATTCAAGTGACCGTTGGCAAGTTTGAACTCTTCAGGAGGAGTCCACGGACAGCCGATAATCATGCCGCCGTATTTATTCACCACCTTGCCGATATCAAACAAATCCGAATTATCAACGGAGGTATATACCACATTTTTCATGATATCTTCCAGCGGTTCAGGATAAATGATCATTCTCAGTATATTAAGCCCCAATTTATCCGGGTTAAACAGCATATCCGCGTCAGTTATCGTCATATCAGGGCTCGATCCCCATGCGTTAATCATTCCGCCAAAGCCCCTGACAAATTGATGCTTGGCGGCCTCGCTGGTATCCACCTTAATATAATATTGCGTTCCGGACGGATTTGTCGCCGTGGCGGGGTCGGTTACAAATAGTGTCGCATAACGGCTTCTGGTTGAAGTTTTGGTATCCTCATTTGAATTGGAAACTTCAGCATAGTAATAAATTGTTCCCGCCGTGTCCGTAGGTGGGGAAAATACGCTTTCGTCCGCCCCATCGACTATGGTTCCCGTCCTGCCTACCGCAGTCGCGCTGTACCACTGGTATGACAGCTTTCCGCCGTCGGTAACGGTGGCCGTTACGGACAATTCAACCGTTTCGCCCTTATTAAGCTGATAATCGGTCGGTTGAACGGTAATAAACGGCGCCTCGGCTTTTTTGACTTGGACTTCTGAAGTATTGCCTGACGGACAGCCAATAATCGCAAAAACAGCGGCCGCAATTACCATGATTAAAACGCCGTGACCTATACTCGTTTTTTTCATAATTACTCCTCTTACATTATTTATTTATCGCAGAATGCTGTCTGCGGCAGAGCTAAAATTTCCAATAAACGCGCAACGCACGTTTTTTCTCCACCTATATTTTAATTATTATACACTATATGAGTAAAATTTACATAATAGGCAAAATGAATAATCATGTATGAATTTCATTTGATTTTTATCGCTTTTTGTTTTTTTATCAATTGAAAAGATATGATTTCGTGATATAATTGGGATAAAAAGCGAAATACGTTGCATTTTCAGGAGGAAAGCATGAAACATATAAAGACCTTTATTTTTGCCGCTCTAATGCTGTTTGCGGTTATAGGTACGGCGTTTGCCCAAAAGAAACAAAATATTACGCTGGAACTGTGGTCAATAGCGACAGATGGAAACGGTCCCGATATTTACAGACGCGCCATCGCCAGATTTAGAAAAGACAACCCGGACATTAAAGTGAACCTTACAATGATTGCCAACGATTCCTACAAGCAAAAATTGGCGGTGGCTCTTGCCTCAGGGAGGGTGCCGGATTGTTTCCTGTCATGGACGGGCGGTCCTTTGCAGGAATTTGTTAAAAATAACCAGATTGCCGATCTTACCTCTTATATGAATGCCAACAACTACAAGGCGAAATTTCTGGATGGGGCCATTTCTCAAGCAACTTATCAGGATAAAATCTGGGCCGTTCCGGTAAATAACGTCGCGGTCGGCGCGATATTCTATAATAAAGAAATATTCACCAAATACAGGCTTGCGGTACCCACAACTATAAGTGAACTGGAGGCGGTCTGCGACACGCTCAAAAAGAACAATATTTTCCCTTTCGCCCTGGCGAATAAAACCCGGTGGACGGGTTCCATGTACTATATGGCGCTTGCCACCCGCAGGGGCGGAATCCAACCGTTTCAAAAAGCGGTTGACGGTTCAGGCACTTTCATGGATCCCGCTTTTATCTACGCCGGTGAAAAAATTCAGGAGTGGGTTAAGAAAGGTTATTTTATTACGGGATTTAACGGTCTTGATTGGGATGCGGGTCAGGCGAGAATGCCAATTTATCGTGGGGAAGCCGCCATGGTTTTTATGGGGAGTTGGTTTAATATGCAGGCTCTTAACGAAAACCCGGCGTACCATGCAAAGATGGGCATTTTTAAATTCCCAAGGGACGAGCAGGGAACGGGAAATCCAAATACCGCGTTTGGCACGGTCGGGGATAACTTCTACCATGTGTCATCATATTCAAAAAATCAGGCAAAAGCGTTTGAACTTATCACCCACCTGATTGACGATGAGGCGGTAAAAGACGCGCTGGCTGACGGACGCATACCTCCCGTAAAAGGGGCGAAACTGACCGACCCGATTCTGATAGAATTGTTTTCCCAGATTCAATCGGCTCCTGAGTTGCAGCTTTGGTATGATCAATCACTGTCCTTTGAAGTTTCCGAGGTTCATAAAGTTACCACCCAGGAAGTTTTTGGCGGAACTATAACCCCACGCGCCGCCGCTCAGAAACTGCAGGACGCGCAGGCGGCTTACCTTAAAAAGAGATAAACCAATGGCCGGCAGAAAAGGGGAGGTTTCGCTTCGCAACGTCCGTCAAAGATCGATTCGTATTGCGGCAACGTTGTTTTTACTGCCGGCTCTTATTTTTCTTGCCGTTTATGTCGTATATCCCATAATTGATACTTTTATTACAAGCACCATGGGTGATTGGAACGGTATGGGACGCGACAAAACTTTTACGGGTCTTTCCAACTGGATCAAATTGATAAAAGACGGTTATTTTTGGAGCGCCTTTGTCAACAATTTGAAGATCATGTTTTTGTCCCTGTTATTCCAAGTTCCTTTTGCCATGGCTCTTGCAACTTTTTTGGACATTACCGAAAGAAAGGGAACTGTTTTTAAGATAATATGGTTTATTCCCTATCTGCTCTCTTCCGTTGCTATTGGCGTACTTTTTAAATATTCACTGGACGCGGGCAGTGGAATCTTCGCGTCAATTTCAAAGATGTTTGGCGGGGAAGGGGTGGATCTGTTGGGAAATCCAAAGGCCGCGCTTTATACCGTCATTGGGGTAGTCTGCTGGCAATACATTCCTTTCTATATGGTTTTATATCTTGCCGCTTATGGGACAATACCCGTGGAACTCTTTGAGGCCGCCAGCATAGACGGGGCGACGCGGAACCAGTATTTTTGGCGCGTATCTTTGCCGCTATTACGGCCTACGATTATTTCCGGGATGACTATTTCGATTATCGGATCGCTTAAATATTTTGATCTTGTCTATGTCATGACGGGCGGAGGTCCGGGAGTGGCCACGGAACTAATGGCGACGTATATGTATAAGACATCCTTTGACAGTTTTAACATGGGCTACGGAGCCGCCATCGCTTCGGGAATGTTTATTCTAATCACTTTGACCGCCTTGATCGTTATCAGCGCATTAAACAGAAAGGTGGAGGTTTAAATGAAACGGAATACAGTCCACAGATATCTATTCTGGGCGTTGGCATTGCTTTTTGCGTTAATGTGGCTGGTTATAACCGGCGCGCCCTTTGTGTTTCAGATAATGACCACTTTTAAGAGTCAGGGGGAATTTATTAACAACGGTCTTTTCAAATTACCTGAATCGATAAATTTTAGAAATTACATGATGGTCATGCAGGGTGAATTTTATAAATATTTCATTAATAGCATAATCGTCATTGCCATTTCCCTGACATTGCTGCTGTTCCTGAGCGCTTTTGCCGCATATCCGCTTTCACGGATGCAGTTCAAATTGAACAAACCCATATTCGCCGTCATTGTCGCCGCCATGTCCATTCCCATACACGTTACCCTTATTCCCGTGTTCATAATGACAGGCCGTCTTGGTATGATCGATAATGTTTTCGCCCTTATAGGCCCCAATGTGGCTTTTAACCTGCCTATATCCATTTTTATCCTGACTGCGTTTATGCGGGGTATTTCAAAAGAGATGGAAGAGGCCGCCGAGATTGACGGTTGCGGCAAATTCTCCACATTTTTCAAGATAATATTCCCACTGTCAAAATCGGGGCTTGCGACTTTGGCTATTTATAATGGGGTAGTAATATGGAACGAGTTTGTATTTGCCATGGTGCTAACCCAGACCCCGAAAGCCCAAACGCTGCCGCTTGCGATTTGGGAATACCAGGGGCAATATTCGATAAATACGCCGTTGATCATGACATTGTTGGTTTTAACCAGTCTGCCGGTCATTTTATTGTATATTTTCGGTCAGGACAAACTTGTTAAGGGGATGATGGCGGGGGCGATCAAAGGGTAGATTACACCTTTTTTGTTTTTATTGACAAATGGTTTATGGGGCGGTATATTTTTATTTAGTTAAAAATATATATATCTAAAATATTCAAGGAGTTCACTATGAAAATGAGAAATGTTGTAATTTTTTTATTACTAAGCGTAATGCTGGTATTCGGAATATTGTTATCAGGCTGTCCTGAGGAGGAATCGGAAGAAACGATCATCACTGGTACAAACGTCAAGATAACACAGCATCCGATCAGCAAGTTTTTTACATTGGCTGGATGGCAATCGGCATCCGCCGATTCAAAGACCTTAACCGTGGGATTGTCGGAATCGAAGCCTGATGCTTCTTACCAGTGGTACTCCAGGGCTACGTCTTCCAGCGATGGAACGGCAATCACCGGAGCGACAAAAGCTTCCTATGTGCCTGAAATTTCTTCATCCGGAAACTTCTATTATTATGTAATTGTTAAAGTGAATAAAAAGGAACTTGTAAGCAACATTGCAATTATAAAAATTACCGATACCGATGTGACGGCCAATCCGGCGCCTACCTCATTTGCCATAGGCAGTACCCGTGTTAATTATGTACGCGGAGTCGGCGGCACAGGATCATTTATGTTCAGGGATGGGACTAACGCCGATGCCAGCCCTGATGCGGACGTTCGCTACATTGACCTTCTCATGGGCGAGATGGGCTGCAATATACTGCGCATAATGGTACAGGACGATTACTTAAATTACATAAAAAATGACGTTCAAAGCCGGAATCAGAATGTATTTTATCATGATGCCCGAAAAAATTTCTTTGCCGTTATTAAGCGCGTCAATAAATTAGGCGGCTATGTGTACGCAAATCCCTGGACGGCTCCCGGACAATTTAAAGCGAACAATGCGGTACGGGGTGGCAGCATCAAGGAAACTCCATCAAACTTTGTTGGTTATGCGAACTGGTTACGGGACTTCCTTAAATGGCTAAATGAAAACGATGCTCCTATTTTTGCGCTCGGCATTCTTAACGAACCGGACAATGGCCTGACCGCCTTATATGAAGGCATGGGGATGTCCTCGCTCATTCATAGGGACTGGTTCAGGATTGTAGGACATTTCACCACCCAGATGGTAACAAACCCAAGCGGGGCAGGCATCAATTCCTCGGATGATGTCACCTCAATATTTGAAGACGACATTATTCCCGGCTATGGCGGCGGCAAAGCAACACACCACGTTCTGGCCATGACCGCCGATAATATGGGCGATCCTTCGTATTATTCCCCTACAATAGAAAATCAAACGGGTAATAAACCGGCAAATAATAATTTTGAAATACTCGGCCACCATTGGTACAACAGCACTGAAAGGGTATCTCTCCTTGCCGGCTCAGGTCCCAACAACAGCAACTCCGTCGGTACCGCTTGGGCAGACCGACCCACGACAAATTATGTCGGACGCTTTGAGGCGGATTCAATTGCGATGTCACCGCAAATGTACGCGCCAGGCTCTATGGCGTTAAATATAAAAAGGGAGATTTGGCAGACGGAGCATGATTTCAACTACAATGGAAATTCAACAAATATACCTGGCAATAATGTGCAGCGTTATTGGAATTCCGCGTTTGCCGCTATGAACGATGTGGATTGGGGTCTGCGCGTAGTCCATGAAAGCGTCTTTGACTGGTGGTTTTCTTCCAGCTATTCCGGTCTTGTAACCAGTTACCAAGGTACTCCCGTAAACGGCAATGGACAAACTGGGAGCGCCGGAGCGACAGCGTGGCCGGCATACACATATACCCCAAGAGGGCGGGCCTTTGCCCACTATGCCCGGTATGTCAACGAGACATGGCTGTTGGACATAAGCCGCACGCGGGGGACCATTGACTTTAATAAAACTACTACTAAAAATTACAATGTGGGCGCGGTTGATCCTAAGATAAGCGCGTTTGAGGATACCGATGGCAAGTTCATCAACATTGTCATGTTTACTCCGAATGCCTCCACAGGCACTATGAACATTGCCACCGCCACCGCCAGCGGCGCTATTGGCAACGGCTTTGGCGCGGGTGGTGAAAATGGGACTAATGATCCCACACGGCTCAGCGTCAATGTGGGTAGGATAGAAGTTGTTCTGCCCGAAGGCTTTACCGCAACCGGCGCCAGCGCATTACGGTCTTATGGATGGGAAAATGCCACAGGTGAAGCATGGGATGACGTGCCAAAGGGTACACCCCGGTACTGGATTAACGAGCCTGTTTTACTTTACACCACGGCTGATGGTAAATCCGCGGTAGAGGTTACCCTGCCGGGAGGAAACATCATCTCGATCCATGTTAAGGGGCAATGGACTGGTGGCGGCAGGTACTTTGAGGCAAGAAATAGGCCTTATACCTTACAATAGGAGAAATTTTTTAATGAAAAGAGCTGTCGTTGCACTTATTGCCGTTTTTACGGCAACGGGGATTTTGTATGCCCAGGAGACGATTTATTCCGGCGAGATCAAGACCGGTTTTTACATTGAGCAGGAAAAGATAGGTGACAAAGACCCCGTTGCAATAGGGGGAATGACCAATAACGACGGCGATTCCGGTACGGGTCAGGGACGACTGCGTTTGGATTTTCATTTTTCTTATCAAAAATTGGGGGTACGTCTCCGCTTCCAGATTGAGCCTGAGTCCACGAATCTGGGTCCGTATTACCCCGCATGGAGCTTTGCCTACGCATACGGCAATTTGTTTGATGACCAGCTTAAAATATCCATGGGGCTTTTGGGTGAATCATCCTGGGGTACGGGCGGTCCCAATTTACAAAGCGATCCGGGAACCCGTGAATATAAGAGTTATAACAGTTTGAGCAAAGAACCCTATACCGTGAGCGAAGGACTTATGGGCATACGTTTTGAATTCATGCCATCTTTTATTCCTGGTTTGAACTTGGGTTTTGTGTTGAACCAACCTGATCGTACCCAACTTCCCACTGTTGAACAAGCTTTCGGCGACGTGCTTGGGGAATCGGTCGTGGGCATCGCTTATGATCATGAATATTTTGCCATTCGCGCAGGTTACCGCTTTGACAGCAAAGTAGACACTTATGCGGATTCCAAGATTAACGAAGGAGGCCGCCTGACTTATCGTCTGGAAGAGAAAGTGCTAAGAACATTTGCGGACGATATGCGGATATGGATCAACGGCTACTATTACGGGTTAGGAGGCGAGAAACAAGAAATCGAAAAACCAGATGAGACGGGAAAAATAATCATTAAAAAAATGGGCGGTGGTGAATATTTTATCAACTGGTTGTACTGGCTGTGGGACACGGATAATTTTATTGCCAAACTTGATACTGGTTTTGGCATATACAAATCATACAACAATGCGGAATTAAATCCATACGAGAGGCAAGAATACCAGAGCTTGGAATTCAGACCGGCTTTTTATTATAAATTTTTTGACAATCTGCTCCAGATTGGTCTGGGTCTGGGGATTGGCATGGAATTCGGCGCCGGCAAGACTTATAAGTCTTCATCATATCAATATATCTCCGTTGAGCCGCAGATAAGGCTTAATATCAGCGGCAGCGGTTACATAGCGGCGGTGTACAATTTTACCGACCAATACGCGTGGTTCGATGAAAAAGAAATAACGCGGCGTGGGGAAAAGTCCGTAAAACATTCGGTAAACATCCGTGCGGTGTACGCATTTTAACAAAGGGGGAACCGCATGAAAAAGATAGTCACCGCGCTGTTCTTTAGTCTGGTTGCGGCAAGCCTCGCTTTTACGGTGGAAGACATACAAATTACCGGGGAAGTAAAGACCGGGTTTTTATTCGAACAGAGGGACGAGGACGGCGAGACCACTTCTTATGCCAGAATTAACAACAATGACGGTGATGCGGGCGCGTCTGAAGGACGGGTGAGGATTGGCATTGCCTATGAATTAAAAAATATCGGGATACGGACACGGTTTTACCAGGATAATTTCAGACGTGGAACCGGCGCGAATGATCCGAACCTGCTCAAACTCCGTACGGATTTTTTTTATGGCTACGGCGGTACGTTTAGCAACCAGCTAAAAATTTCAGCAGGACTTTTGGGTGAATCTCCCTGGGGAAGCGGTGGGCCTGAATTATATAAGGAACTGGAATATTCAGGCAGTGCGCCGATAATGGGAATACGCGTTGAATGGAAACCGCTTGGTATTTTACGCGGCCTAAATATTGGCTTTGTGTTGAACCGGTCAGATGAAGGTGTACCGTGGGACGCAAAGGAACAGTTCGGCGATCTTATTAAGGAGTCAATAGTTGGCATCGCCTGGGAGCATAAATATTTTGCGTTCCGCTTTGCCTACCGTTTTGACCGTGACGTAAAAAGCGACGCGGTATTTGTAACCGGGGAAAAGTTTGTTTACCGCGTTGAAGAGCGCCTCCTTTGGATGCTGTTACCGGGTATGCAAGTATGGGCAAACGGGTACTGCGAAGGCATCAACTCGGAAGGGAGGGGAAGCGGATATGGTTTACCGGGTTATATTCAAAACTGGTTCTATGCCCACTATGATTCCATGTATTTTAACGCCGGTATTGACGCGGGATACAGGGATAACTTTGTAAAAAAAACAGGACAGTTGCTTGAGATAAGACCGTCTTTCTACTACAAATTTATAAACAATTATTTGGTTGCCGGCATTATGGGCGGTCTTGTAATGGGCTTTAACGGCAGCGAGTCTTATCAGGATGTTTTTTACAATAACTGGTATCTTGAGCCGCTGTTAAAAGTAAACTTCCACAACAATTTTTATATCGCCTTCGTCTACCGCTATACATCCAACGCGTACCAAACACTCGGTAATTATGATTATTACACCCAGTGGTTTAATATGCGTTTGTGTTATACATTTTAAAAGGAGTGTCACCTTAAGACGCAAAAAAAGCTGCCCGGAATTTTCCGGACAGCTTCAATTAAACCAATAAACTTGTTTATTCCGTGGTATTACCGCCCTCAATGGTAATAGATTCAATGGTGATAATTACTTTTGGGAAACCTTCCGCTAAAGTACCGGCGGCATTATTCTTATCCCTAAACATTGCCTGTATTACGAAATATCCGAGCGTAGCCGCTTTTTTATTGTTAGAGAATGCATTGTATTCAATCAAATGATCATCTGCCGTGGCTGAATTGCCGGTGAGTGGGGTTTCTTTGCCGGTGTTGGTTCCATTCCAATTGTCTTGGACAGTCGGATCAGCCAAATGCAAACGGAATCCGGCAAATCCCAAAGTACCGGAAGCGATTTGTGAATTTGTCAGCGTCCCCTGCGCTCCTTTTGCTATGGTTCCGACAATTTTAAAGGTGGCTCCCGTTAATTCCGGATTCATCAACTCATAGATTTGATCTTCGTTAAGAGGTATAATCGCCCTTTGTCTGTTGCGGCCGTCGAAGGTAATTTTCAATTTGCCATTCTCATAAACAGTCTCCGCATAGTCTGTTGGCCATGTTATGCTGCCTACCTTCCAATTTGACGGCATACTCGGAAGCGTACCCCATGAAGTCGTATCCAAACCCAGCTTCATATCCACCTCCGGCGGATCGCCGTTTGTCCACTTTGCGGTAAGGGTATAATCTTTATTAATAAGGGTGTTTTCCGCATCAAACAGATTATTCCCGTCGTACCATCCCTGGAAAGTATGTCCTGCCCATTTAGGTTTATAAGGCAGGGTAACTTTCCTGTCGGTAAGGACTTTAATGGGCTGGATTGATAAAGTCGCTCCGCCGCCGTCGAAAGATATGGTATATTCTGTAACATTGGAGAAAACAACTTTTTCTATTTTAACGGTAGCCGGACCGCCGGTATTGCGCTGGAACCCAATGCCGTTTCCGGCATCCGTAATTGCAAATTTGATTTTATATACGCCATTGTTGACGGTGCTGTCAAGTGTAACATTTTGACTGCCGGAAGGATACGGCGTAAGATCGTTGTTATTGCCGTATTTTGCGGATTTTACCTGTACGCTTCCATTAGTGACTTTCAATTGTACTTCAACCAGGGCATAATTGGAAACGCTCCATGTGTCATTCACTTTCGCTACGGGGAAAGTATACTGCGCTCCGCCGCCTTTCCATGCTTCGGCGGTTCCGTCAAAGGTATAACTGCCGTCATCATTGTTGGTGCCAAGATTGTCTCCAAAATGGTTGACTCCCACCAGCTTCGCCGTATAGTGCTCCAATGTATCGCCCACTACTTTGACATCTTCCTCACCGGTAACTGATGGTGTTACCGTAACGGTACAGGTGGCTTTTCCGCCATCTTCAGCGGTGGCGGTAATGGTTGCGGTACCTACGGACATACCGGTAACAATACCGATAGGGTTCACATTTACCACACTCTCATCACTGGAAGTCCACTCCAATTCTACATCGGCGGGATCTGTCGTAGCGTTAATTCTACCAGTCTTACTATTTTCTACGGTAAGTTCGGTTTGATCAAAGGTAACCTTCGTCTTAGGTTTAGTTTTCGTGCCGCTCTTCTCTTCGGGGCAGCCTGTCATAACAATAGCGAATACGGTAAGTACCGCTAAAAACGCATAAATGCTTTTTTTCATTTATATCCTCCTGAATTTTTTAGGAATACTGTCTCTGGCAGACAAAGTAATTATTTATTTGTTAAAATATTATCATAAGGCTAAATTTTCTGTCAAGAAAAATAGTATAAAAACACAAATCCATACATTAATAAAATTTAATTTTTACCTAAATTTTATGTAATAATAATCAATAAGACTTAGCAATTAATGCGGCCTAGAAGACTTGAACTTCCATGGCTCTCGCCACTAGCACCTCAAGCTGGCGTGTCTACCAGTTCCACCAAGACCGCAATATGTATTAGCGATTCAGGACATATCATGTTTTTTGTGAAAA
>Ga0268262_10002267_pt1 | contig 22536 bp, 23 predicted proteins | sample TergutNc150P3_FD_190354 | JGI IMG/M metagenome (GOLD analysis project Ga0268262, IMG submission 190354) | Nasutitermes corniger P3 segment gut microbial community from laboratory colony in Florida, USA - Nc150 P3 (SPAdes) (version 2) | ecosystem: Host-associated > Arthropoda: Insects >...
CTCTTAAGCATAGTTTCAAGTTCAGCCAAACTTTTCCCTTGAGTATCTTAAAACCCATCGTTTTGCCAATATGTGTAAGATAATTTCATAGCAACAATATATAAAAAGGTGATATGTAAATTTTCTAAATTTTCACCTCACACCAAAAAGGATTCAAATATGAAAAAACTGATAAGTATAGTAATGTTGCCTGCGTTTGCAATGGCACAAGATGCTCCAACGCAACCATCGCTAATGGGTTCTTTCTTACCTTTCCTGCTGATGTTTGTCGTTATGTATATCTTTTTTATACTGCCCAAACAGAGGGAAAATAAAAAAACCGAGCAAATGCGCAGTTCTTTGAAAAAAGGCGATAAGGTTCTCACCATAGCTGGGATTGTGGGCATTGTTTCACATATAGATGAGCGTTTTGTGGGAGTTAAAACAGGCGATACAAAAATAGACTTTGAAAGGGCGGCTGTAGTCAAGTTGCTGGAAGCTGATTCGGAAAAAAAACATGAGGCAGAACATAAGTGATTCTTCCAATTAGCACTTACGGCTCTTCAGTTTTGAGAAAAAAATCCGAGTCGGTTAAAAAGATAACTCCAGAGCTTGTGGAGTTGGCTCAAAATATGCTTGAGACAATGTATAAGGCTAACGGTGTGGGTTTAGCAGCTCCGCAGATAGGTAAAAATATTCGCCTTGTTGTGATTGACCTTGCAAAGGACGAAGAGGAGCACGAACCAATTATACTTTTTAATCCAGAAGTTGAACCGGAGGGCGGTGATAATCCTTTGGAATCTGGCGAAGAGGGTTGCCTTTCCGTACCTGATATTTGGGCGAATGTTTCCAGACCCAGCCGCGTGCGTTTAACTTATACCAACGAGAAGGGCGAAACGATTGATATGCAAGACGTCACCGGTAAACTCGCCCGTTGCGTTCAACATGAATTAGACCACTTAAATGGAATTTTATTCGTGGACAAAATTTCCACAGCAGACCGAGCCATGAATGCATCTAAATTAAAGAGAATGGCTAAGGAAAATAAATAATTTATTCCTCAGGCAATTCCGCATTGTGATAAACATCTTGAACATCATCGTTGTCTTCTAATTTTTCAATAATTTTAAGCAATTTTTGAGCATCTTCGCCTTCTAACTTAACGGTATTTTCAGGAGCGTAAGCTATCTCTGCGGAGAGCATCTCAATTTTTGCATTTTCAAGGGCTTTGGTAACAGCTTCAAATGCTTCCGGCGTGGTTTCAATTTCATATATGGTATCCTCTGTCACCATATCCGTGGCTCCAGATTCCAAAACCAAGTCCATAATTTTATCTTCGGGACAGCTCGCGGCATCCACGATTATAATCCCTTTCTTTTTGAAAGACCAGCTAACCGAGCCTTGCTCACCCATATTTCCGCCGTTTTTGGCGAATATGTTTCTGACATCCGCAACGGAACGGGTGCGGTTATCGGTTAGGCATTGCACCAAAATAGCGCAGCCATTGGGACCATAACCTTCATAGAGAGGCTCTTCCATATTTGCGCCGGAAGTCCCGCCGATGCCCTTTGCTATTGCGCTTTCTATGTTTTTCGCAGGCAGGCTTTGCCCCTTGGCTTTTAGAATCGCGGTTCTCAGGCGAGGGTTGGCATCGGGGTTCCCGCCGCCCATCTTTGCTGCAACGGAAATTTCCTTTATGAGTTTATTCCAAGCGTTGGCTCTACCGACATCGGTTTTAGCTTTTTTACGTTTAATGGTAGCCCACTTTGAATGTCCAGACATATTCGCTCCTTTTAACCCTGCATCAGCGAGTATTCATCAGAGTCTATTGTTTCTTGGTTGCGGAAAATCAAAACCACTATAGCCAAACCCACGCAAGCCTCGGCAGCGGCAACCGCTATAACAAAAATCGGTGCGATTTGCCCTGCTACGCTTTGAAGTGCAGGCAGGGTTTTTGAAAATCCTATAAAACTGAGATTTGCGGCATTTATGGCTAATTCCAAACCCAGAAAAGCGAAGAAAATATTCCTTTTGGAAATAACCGTAGCAATGCCGAGGCAAAACAGCACCGCTGCTAGAATTTGGATATAAGTAGGAGAAATCATACAGAATTTAATATAGAAAATTTCGTACATTCCCTTTGTCTGAACCTCGATGGCCCCGATTTTAGGATTGGCAAGATAACGAATCGCGGAAACGTAATCCAATGCGTTAAATTAGTCCTTCACGCAACGAACACTAAGCAAGTCGTCTCGCTTAGAGAATTCGGTAGTTTGGAGATCCTCGTAGTCGTATAATATGCGTTTGACGAAGGCGTGGTTGTTATCCGCCTCATCCGGGTTCCACCATCCGCCTCCGTTGCCGACAATGCCGAGATTGCCATTAACTCTGTGGCCACCCGGCAGGGCGGAAAAGCCGTAATCATCTGTGCCTACAGGAAAGGTAGATGTATTCCAGACGCTCGCAGCCTTTAACTTAGTTCCCATCTTTGAGGAGCCGACCGTTGTTGTCAATGTGTCCCAATCCGCATAGCTTGACAAATGCCAGCCAGTGGGGCAAACGCTTATAGCTGTTGCCCAGTCGTAAAGCCTGCCGTAAATCGTGCAGTTTGCAGGGTCGTCGCCGAAGCATTTTCCGCCTGTTTCGTAGTTAAGGTTCTCAGCCATCCAAGTCTGATTACCTATGGTTACATATACATATTTCTTTCCGTCTCTAGGGTCGCAGAATTGCGGCTTGTCTTTGCCATAATGTTCTCTTGTCGTCCCTTCCATAAAACCTGCACATAAACCACCAGCACCAGAACTGCTGCTCGAACTGGAACCGCCAGATGATGACGAACTAGAGCCATTCATCCCCGCCACTATATTATTCGCCAAATTCAGAACGCTCTGCCCAACTTTGCCGTTCAAATCCGCCAAACCGCTTGCAACCTGAGTTTTAGTTTGCGCGCTCAAAGCCCCGTTATCCCTGATTTCACCGCTTATTGCATCAAGCAAGCTGGAAACCTCTGTTGGCGACCTGTTCGCCTGCAACAAAACGGAAGTCGCGAGAAGCAGCGAATCGCTTTTGCTGCCACCGAAAAGAGACAAGTCTTCACTGCTTACGCCGACTTCGCTCATGCCAAGGGCATTCAGCAACTCTTTCTGGGCTGCTTTCTTCGCTGCCCCGAACTCCGTGCCGCCTTTAGCCAGTTTCAGAACCTTGCCGTATTCCAAATGAGTGAAAACATTTATGTTGACATTGTCTTTGCCCGACACATCCGCCACCGCTCTCAGCGTTATGGGAGCGGTTGTCTGCTTGTTGCTCACTTCGTTGAAATACTTTCCGCTTACTTCAATGACGATGTATTGCGAGGCGAGCGTCACATTCTCTATTTTGAAATTTCCACTGCCATCAGTCGTTACATCAAAGGGAAGCGGATTTCCTTTTTCTCCCGTGCTTGTATTCAGTTCATAGACTTTAACAGTTGCTCCCTGAGCAAAGGGACCTTTCTGTGAAACTCCCGATATTTTCTCTTTCCTCAAACCGCTGGGGGCAGGGTTGCCACCGCCATCGTCCGATGAGCAGGACAGGGTGAAAGCCATAGCAAGCACAAGGGCTGCCGTGAGTGCGAATTTAGTGAGTTTTTTCCTCATAATATATCTCCTTTTTGGAGAATATATAAATTTTTTACAAATTTGTCAAGGGTATTTTTGACAAGGGCAGCAACCCTCGCGGTTATCCTTGTGCAATTTGCAAAAATTAGCTTAACATCTTTGACAGGGTTTTGGGATGATTTGCAACATAATCCAATATGCCAGACATTACCTTCACATAATCCCTATTAAAAGACTTAAAAACAGAAATATTTTCCGTTCTTATAGGTAAGGTAACTGTTGTCTTCATATTTCGTTTTTTCTTTGCGAGTTCGGTGAACTCCGTAATAGCAGCTTCGGAAGATTTTGGAGAATCTTCATTATACACAATTGGAAAGGAAGAGGCAAGCTCTACTTCTGCCAATTGCTTTCTAGTTGGTTTTTGCCCAATTAGAACCTTTGTTGTTACCATCGCCATAATAACTGTTCCTTTCTTTCTTGTTTGCCAAGCGAGCCGAAATTAACCTAATATTTTCACCTCGTTCAGTATAAACCACAAATAGCACATTTCCTACCAAACCAAGCGTTTGCCAACGAATTTCTCCAGAACTGTTGCTCAACGAATTATCAAGCCGTTCTATACGGTTAGGGTCGGCAAAAACCAATCTGGCTGTTTCAAAACTTATATGATGAATTCTACGATTAATAGCATTTTTATTTTCATCCCATTCAACTATAAGCTCTGCCATTTTGGTTAATATAGGAAATTTGCCCCTCGTTTTCGGCAAGCGACTACGCTCATTTCGGCTCCACCCACCACCTTGTTCCCTGAGCAAAGCCGAATGAAACTCACTAGTCCTTCACGCAACGGACACTTAGCAAGTTGCTCTTATCGAAACCGTCATAGTTAGTAAGGGGACTTATGTAGATACCTTGACTGCTGGTGTCTCCTAGCTCCGAAGCGGTCCACAAACTACCGTCCATAGTGCCATAGCAGTAGCCGTGGCAGTTTTGTTGTTGGTAGACGCCACCAGGCAGTACAGAAAAACCGTAATCGTCTGTGCCGCCGTTCCCACTGTAGGAATTCTCCCAGCCACTAATAGTTGCTAATCTACTTGTTCCATTGCCACCAGCAAAATTTACCAGTGTGAACCACTCGTCTTGACTAGGAACATGCCAACCAGTGGGGCAAATCCCCTTATACTTCGTGCTTACCTGACCTGAACAAACGGACGAATTGCAAGAAGGTTGCAATGCCATTACTGTTGCCCAGTCGTAAAGCCTGCCGTAAATCGTGCAGTTTGCAGGGTCGTCGCCGTAGCAACTTCCGCCTATTTCGTAGTTAAGGTTCTCAGCCATCCAAGTCTGGGCTGTTGCTCCTTCGCCTATGATTACATACACATATTTTTTGCCATCACGGGAATCGCAAATTTGCTTTTTATTTTTGCCGTAATGCTGAATCTCTTTATTTGGGTCAAAACCTACACATAAGTTACCTACGCTAGAACTAGAACTGCCAGACGAGCTAGAGCCATTCATCCCCGCCACTATATTATTCGCCAAATTCAGGACGCTCTGCCCAACTTTGCCGTTCAAATCCGTCAAACCGCTTGCAACCTGAGTTTTAGTTTGCGCGCTCATAGCTCCGTTATCACTGATTTCACCGCCAATCGCATCAAGCAAGCTGGAAACCTCTGTTGGCGACCTGTTCGCCTGCAACAAAACGGAAGTCGCAAGAAGCAGTGAATCGCTTTTTCTATCACCGAAAAGAGACAAGTCTTCACTGCTTTTGACGCCGACCTCGCTCATGCCAAGAGCATTCAGCACCTCTTTCTGGGCTGCTTTCTTCGCTGCCCCGAACTCCGTGCCTTTCGCCAATTTCAAAACCTTGTCGTATTCCAAATGAGTGAAAACATTTATGTTGACATTGTCTTTGCCAGACACATCAGCCACCGCTCTCAGCGTTATGGGAGCGGTTGTCTGCTTGTTGCTCACTTCGTTGAAATACTTTCCGCTTACTTCAATGACGATGTATTGCGAAGCGAGCGTCACATTCTCTATTTTGAAATTTCCACTGCTATCAGTCGTTACATCAAAGGGAAGCGGATTCCCTTTCTCCCCCGTGTTTGTATTCAGTTCATAGATTTTAACAATGGCTCCCTGAGCAAAGGGACCTTTCTGCGAAACGCCCGATATTTTCTCTTTCCTCAAACCGCTGGGGGCGGGGTTGCCACCGCCATCGTCCGATGAGCAGGAAAAGGTGAAAGCCATAGCAAGCAAAATGCCTGCCGTGAGTGCGAGTTTATTGAGTCTTTTTCTCATAATATATCTCCTTTTTGGAGAATATATAATTTTTTTACACAGTTGTCAATGGAGGAATGCTTTTTAGCCTACCCATGCCTTGCGGCATAGGGTATTTCTATCCATTTTCTATGGTAATTTTGTGAGCTACAAATCGTTAAGAGTTAACCCTGTGTGTTTGGCCACTCTTGCAAGCATTTTTGGACCAATTTCTATACTATCGTGAAAAGCAAAAACATAATCTGGGTAACCCGATTTTTCCAATGTTTTATGCGAACCGGTTTGCCTTTTTACTGACCAGCCTATTTTTACTAGTGATGCCAAAAGACGATTTGCTTTAATTGACGGCCACTGGCTCATAATGATTTGCAAACACTATAGAATTAATGCCGGGTATTGAATTTTCATTTTCCATACGTTCTGCTAAAACACGCAGAGCCAAAGCTTTTGCCCTTGCGCCAGCTTGAAGCGGAGTTGTTCCGTACGCAAGCACTCCGGGTATTTCAGAAATCTCGGCTATCCAACGCCCATCTGCTTCTTGCTCAAATTCAATTTCAAAATTCATAAAAGCCTCTTTGTTGAAAATATACAAATTTTGAAAACGCCATAAAAAAATTTCCTAAACGCTCACGGCCCAGGGCTCCACCCACCACCTTGTTCCCTGAGCGAAGCCGAAGAGAACTCAATCGTCCACGCCACCAGCTTCAGCGGCGTCTTGCAAGCAACGAACACTGAACATGTAGAACTTTTCGCTGTTGAGATAGCGGACACTCTCGTAGTCGTTGCTCATGCTCCGGTAGTAAACGCGATTGTCATTGTACTGATAGGAACTCCACCAGAGGCCAAAGTCGCCAACTCCGTCGAAATTACCGCTCACTCCTAAGGCACCGCCGTGGCCACCCGGCAGAGCCGAAAAGCCATAATCGTCCGTACCATTGCGATTGTTATTCCAGCCACTAACAGCCTTTAGCTTAGTTCCAACGTTGGCACAATCTCTATTGTTAGAACAACTCGGATTGATGAACTTCATCAAAGTATCCCAATCTGAATTGCTAGGGATATGCCAGTTGGCAGGACAGATGCCTCTATGCTTTATGTAGTTTCCACCCCACATTTTTGTATTGTATTCTGCATTTATGTCCATTGCCGTTACCCAGTCATACAGCCTGCCGTATTTTTCGCAGTTAGCTTGTATTTCAGCGTTTGATAATGTAGTGTAGGTAGAACTGCCTGTTGATACTTGACCGTTTTCGCCATAGCACTTGCTGCCGTTCGCATTGTGATTCAAATTCTCCGCCATCCAAGTCTGCTCACCTATCTTCACCCATTTGTAAACCTTGCTGTCGCGAGCATCCATGAACGTGCCTGTGCCAGAGTTAGAGCCAACGCCACCAGACGAAGATGAGCCGTTGTTCCTGCCAGACGAGCTAGAGCCATTCATTCCCGTCACTATATTATTCGCCAAATTCAGAACATTCTGCCCCACATTGTCATTCTCACCCAGAAAAGCCAAACCGCTTGCAACCTGAGTTTTAGTTTGCCCGCTCAAAGTACCGTTATCCCTGATTTCACCGCCAATCGCATCAAGCAAGCTGGAAACCTCTGTTGGCGACCTGTTCGCCTGCAACAAAACGGAAGTCGCAAGAAGCAACGAATCGCTTTTGCTGCCACCGAAAAGAGACAAGTCTTCGCTGCTTTTGACAACTTCGCTCATGCCAAGAGCATTCAGCACCTCTTTCTGGGCTGCTTTCTTCGCTGCCCCGAACTCCGTGCCTTTCGCCAATTTCAAAACCTTGTCGTATTCCAAATGAGTGAAAACATTTATGTTGACATTGTCTTTGCCAGACACATCAGCCACCGCTCTCAGCGTTATGGGAGCAGTTGTCTGCTTGTTGCTCACCTCGTTGAAATACTTTCCGCTTACCTCAATGACGATGTATTGCGAGGCGAGCGTCACATTCTCTATTTTGAAATTTCCACTGCTATCAGTCGTTACATCAAAGGGAAGCGGATTCCCTTTCTCCCCCGTGCTTGTATTCAGTTCATAAACTTTAACAATGGCTCCCTGAGCAAAGGGACCTTTCTGTGAAACTCCCGATATTTTCTCTTTCCTCAAACCGCTGGGGGCGGGGTTGCCACCGTCATCGCCCGATGAGCAGGAAAAGGTGAAAGCCAAGGCAAGCCCGAAGGTTGCCACTAATGCGAGTTTAGAGAATTGTGTTCTCATAAAAGGCTCCTTGTTAGAGGTGGGGGTGGGGGGTCTTATTCCATTCATAGCCAATAATTTAGCTAAAATCCTACTATTTTATAAATAAAAAGACCTTGGAGTGCAAGCTCTCCGTTTTCAGTCTTTTTATTTGTAAAATATCAGAAAAATTTACATAAAGATGGTAGTTCGCTCTGCTGTCCTAAATAGAAATATCAAAAATCTGTTTCAAGCTGTAATCTACTCGTGAGATAAGATATTTTGGAAGCATGGAAATAAAATTAATTAGATACGTTTTGTCTAAGGTTATAATTTGAGAAATATTTATTACAGAAGATTTTTCCAGTTTGGAAACATTTTTTTCTAATAAGATATTGAAAGGAGCATTTGCCAAGTGTAAATTAGATGTTATTACTGCACAAATAATAGTATTTATTTCGCTTCTATTGAAAATATCATTTTGAACTATTAAAACTGGCCGCCTTTTAGCTGGCTCAGAGCCTCTGGGGCTAGGTAAATTAGCCCACCAAATTTCGCCTTTTATCAATTTTACCAGTCCTCGCCTATAATTGAGCTTTGAGCAATTTCAAACTCTTTTCCTAGTTTGGAATTTATTTTGGGATAAATTTTATTTAAGGATGTTAGAATGTCATCATTTTTGTGATTTTGAACGAATTCTTTTATCGCAATAATGTAAATAGTTTCAACGGGAACTTCACGGTGTTTTGCAATCTGTTCGACGTCTTTTGAAATATCTGTTTCAATAAATAAAGATGTTTCCATATTGAAAATATAGAAATTTTCTACCTTTCACAGCAAATGGACAAAAAGCAAAAAATCAGCGAGTGGGCAGAGCTGAACAAAATTCCGGGTAAAATTCAGGCTGTTTTCACAGCGGAGGCGGAAGGCGGCGATTGGCGCTATGTTTTAAGAGATGTGAAGGGCAAAAAAAACCTTGTTTGGGAAGGGATTCCAGATGAGATATTGCCGGAGAGTTTAAAAAAAATAGAGGAGCAGCTCTCAAAAGAGCATTTGCGTTTTTTTAAAAAACAGCTCACACAGATAATTTTTCGTTCAAATTGCGGGGGCGGTTATGGAATGTTGATACAAGCCAGCCTAAACACGCCGGAGCAAAGCCGTGGTTATAAAACTTTTTTGGAATATTTACAAAGGATGCACCCCGAAATTCTGTGCGCGCACGCGGTTGAAACAAAACCCTCTTTTGCTTTTGATACTTCCAACCCGCCTGTAGCCATGCAATACACCCTGCATAAGGGCTTTGGCTCAGAATACATAAAATTAGAACCAACCGAATTATGCTTTCACATTTTGGATTGGCTCCCAAAGAGCAAGGGAACATATTTGCGCTTGGGCGAAAAATTGCGGGAATGGCTGCACCCCGCAAAAGATGACCGACTGCTCTCTTGCTACTGCGGCGCTGCCATTGAAAGCATGCAGCTCTGCAAAAGTTTTAGCGATGTTCACTGCCTTGATACGCGGGAATGGGCAAAGCTATCTTTTACGCAAAATGTTCAGGTATTGAAAATTAAAAATGCCCGCTTCTACCATTGCAAACTGGAAGAGACCTGGATAAAAAAATTTTTCGCTGGCGAAATCAACAAAGGCAAATGGACCATTCTCCTAAACCCTCCGCAGGGCGAACTTTTAACGCAAACCCTAACGCAGGCAATAGCAAAAACCGAACCTCAGAGAGTGGTTCATATAACTGGCAATTTGGAGAATGCCGCAAAAGAGACAAAACGTTGGCGGAGTTGCGGTTATGTTTTGAGAAAAATAATGCCTATAGAATGGCATCCGAATGTTAAACGTTTGGAGCTGGCAATGTTGTTCGTACCGGACAGAGCTGGATTGCTGGGGCGGAAGCTCCCTATACCTAAAAAACCTAAACAGAATTTTGCTCCGAGGTTTAAGCAGAGATAATGGCTGTTCTTTCTGCGAGAGAAGCGTTAAAGCTGTGGAAAAATGCGAGTTGGACGGAACTTGCCGCGAAAGCTCATAAAATGCGTGTTGATATTCACGGCAAAAAAAATGTGAGCTATACCGTTTTTAAGATAATAAATTATACCAATGGCTGCAAAATCGCTTGCTCCTTTTGCTCTTTCAAAAACACAAAGCCCTACACCCTTTCCGCAAAGGAAATTACCTCCGATGCCCTTGCTGCAAAAAAACAGGGTGCGGATGCAATTTTTTTTCAAGGCGGGGTTAATCCTGCCATTCCACTGGATTATTACATTGATATAATTGGCATTTTAAATAAAAAATTGAAATTCAAAGTGCGCGGTTTTTCCCCTGTGGAGCTCTTTCACATCGCAAAAAACAATAAAATGCCGCTGCCAGAGCTTCTGCAAAGATTGAAAAAAGCAGGCCTCTCCTCTGTCCCCGGTGCGGGTGCAGAGATAATGACAAGTAGGATGCGGAAAATTCTCGCCCCAAACAAACTCTCCGCAAAAGACTGGATGGATGTTATGGAAGAGTGCCACAAGGCGGGTTTGCCGGGCAGCGCGAATATAGTTATCGGTTCAAGCGAAACACCTGAAGAAATTATCGAGCATTTGAATTATGTTCGCGAGGTTCAGAATAAAACAGGTGGTTTCCAAAGTTTTATCCCCTGGGTGTTCCAGCCTCAGACGAAGAATTTTCCAATTCGCCACGTACGGAGTGATGAATACATAAAACTTGTGGCACTTTGCAGGCTCTTTTTCCACAACATACCAAACATAGAGGTTTCTGTTTTGGGAATGGGCAAGGTTTTGGGGGAACTTGCACTTTACGCTGGCGCAAACGATATTAGCAGCGTTGTTTTGGAAGAAAGGGTAATGCATTCCCACGGCGTTGCAAGCATTGAAGAAGCGGAAGAATTCATAACGAACGCAGGCTTTAATCCTGTCAGGCGTGGGATAAATTACTTTTAATTTATATTTATATTCAACGCTTTTTTAGTCTGCTCCGCAACCGCACTTATATTCTCATAAGACGATTTTACGTTTTTGTCTATCGTGTCCATTGATTTATTCACCTTTTTTACAGCCTCATTTGCTTTTTCCGATACCATTTTTGTTTTCGCAGCGGAATTAGCAGAACTCTGTGCAAGGCCCCTTATTTCTTTAGCAACTACGCCAAATGCAAGCCCGTGCTGGCCAGCTTTTGCTGCTTCCACAGATGCGTTAAGGGATATGATATTGACTTTTTCAGATATCCTCTCTATATCCATTATCATACGGTCGTATGAGATAATAGCGTTAGTTATATCGCTAACACTTGAAGTCATCCCATCCACCATTTCCTTAATACGGGCGGTTTCTCCAAGAACTGTTTCAAAACTCTCCAAATTTCCTCTAGAGAGAACCTTTATCTCATCGTGTTCCTTTTTAACATCTGTATGCGTTTTTTCTGCGCAGTTATCAGGAATGTTTACACCCTTAGCTACTTTAACAGCCATTTCGTAGCAGGTATCGTTACCGCATGCACCGCACGAAAATAACCTTGATTTTTCGTCAAATTTACCTAGTCTAACAAAAGCTTCATCTATTTGTTCACGCGTAACAGATATAGGACGTACTGTGGAAGGAGTGTATCTTCTGATAAAATCTTCTAGCCGCAAAGTATCATCAAATTTTTTGAATAAATCATGGGTTGTGTATTCTAAATTTTCTTTCTTAATTGAATCCTGCCGTAGCTTGTCCATTTTGGTGTTAATTTTAAAGATATCCACATCTTTTACGCATCCAGTTCCCAAATTGCAACCATGAGGGCAATTCAAAACATCAAACAAAACAGGAAGTGCTGCTGCTGATATTCTGGAACATTCCAGATATTCGTCTAATGCCTTATACACTTCGAGACCTTCGGATTTATCAATTCTCAAAGATTTTCCTATATAATGCTCAACACTTTCTTTTAAGCCACCAGGCATGGGATACAAGGAGCCTAAAGCAGCTTCGTAGTTATCAAATTTTGTTGTTTTAGCTGGTAACAAAATATTGTTTTTTTCCATGTATTCGCGTAATTTTTTGAAAGTTACGTTATATTCTACAAGGTTGGTTGCCTCAAATTCATAAGCTTTTGCCACGCACGGAGAAAGTGCTGCTATTTTTGTTCTCACTTTTTCATATTTACGCATATATACCGCTGTGCAAAGCATAGGCGAATGTACAGGAGACAGATATCTCAAAATATCATTGCGATGCATCAAAATATAGTTTACAATTGCCGGACAAGGTTGTGATATAATAGGTTTTGGTCCGTTTTTCTGAATATAGCGAATATGCGCCCAAGTGCAGATATCTGCTCCCAGCGAAACATCGTAAATACTCCTCACACCTATAGAACGCAACCATGTGAATAAACGCTCATATTCTTCAAAATTGCTTTTTAAAGCGGGTCCGGCAAACACGCTTATTGGTACTCCAGATTTTAAATCCTTAAAGAAGCGTTCCGTATCGTCTTCGTAATACCTAGAGTCATGATGGCATACTGTCAAGCAATTTCCACAAGCAATGCACTTGCTGTGGTCTATCTTAACTTTGACTTTGCCATTCTCTTCATAAGCAATATTTGCCTCATCAACAGGGCATACCCTAACACAACGGTTGCAGCCTACGCAACTATCAAGGCTATTGTTAACAATATTACGCATAATAAAACCCTTTTTTAGATTTATTCCAAATTTTAACAACTCATATAAAAATACAATTTTTTTTTCAATTATAAACAAAAAAATACATTTATCTATAATTCAACACAGAAATTCCTTATTTAATTACCTATAGCCATTAAATATCCTGATTTTTCAGCAACCTTTTATAGTAAAACTCCGCTATGTATAGCTAAGGCGGGAAAAATATATAGGCTATCGCTATCGCTGCAATAACACCAGCTACATCCGCTGCAAGACCGCAAAAAACCGCATGCCTTGTTTTGCGAATCGCAACAGAACCGAAATAAACAGCTACGATGTAAAAAGTTGTATCTGTTGTGCCTTGGAACATACAGCTTAAACGACCCGCAAAACTATCCGCTCCGTATTGCTGCATGGCATCTACCATCATGCCCCGCGCCCCGCTGCCGGAAAGAGGTTTCATAATTGCAGTTGGCAGGCTAGGCACAACGTCTGCGGGAATGCCGAAAAGCTCAAAAGCAGCCACAATTCCGCCCATTAAAATATCCATCGCGCCACTCGCTCTGAAAGCTGCTATCCCCGTTAAAATGGCTATCAGATAAGGTATCACCATAACGGCAGTTGAAAAACCGTCTTTTGCCCCTTCAACAAAAGCATCAAAAGGCATAATTTTTTTAATAGCTGATAAAATCAAAAAGAAGAGCACAATGGCAAATAAAATTATGCCGCCTAAAAACGCACTGGCAACACCCATTGCCTCTGCCGAGAGCGTGGAAAAATACCAAAGGGTCCCGAACACCGCTGCGCATAGACCAACAAACCAAGATATGAAAACGACATTTTTTATTTCAATTTTTTGAAAAAAGGAAGTGACCAGAATTCCAGCCACGGTGCTGAAAAATGTCGCAAATAAAATCGGCAAAAAAATATCGGCGGGGTTCGCTGCTCCGAGCCTTGCCCTGTAAGTCATTATGCTAACTGGAATAAGCGTTAAGCCGCTCGCATTCAAAACCAAAAACAAAATTTGGGCATCACTTGCGGTATCTTTATTTGGGTTTATATCCTGCAACTCCTTCATGGCTTTTAAACCAAGAGGAGTTGCGGCGTTATCCAGTCCAAGCATATTCGCGCTTATGTTCATAAGCATACTGCCCATTGCAGGGTGGTTTGCCGGGACGCTTGGGAAAAGCCGTTTCATCAAAGGGGAAACCAATTTGGCGAGCATTTGAACTGCGCCCGCCTTCTCCCCTATTTTCATTATCCCAAGCCAAAAAGCCAGAATGCCGGTTAAGCCAATGGCAATTTCAAAAGCCGTTTTAGACATGCTAAAAACGCTCTGCATAACTTCGTTGAAAATTCCGCTGTTGCCAAAATAAAGCCATTGGACAAGGCAGGCTATAAATGCGCCCGCAAAGAAAAGGAGCCAAACGATGTTTAAAAACACAAACTCAATTTAGTAAATACGCTTGCCAAACAACGCCGTTCCAACCCTGACCATGGTTGAACCTTCAGCTATCGCCACTTCCAAATCGTCTGTCATGCCCATTGAAAGTTCTGTGAAACTCGCAAACTTTGCCTGCGAATTAAAAATTTTGTCTCTAAGATTTCTCAAAAAAGCAAAGCAGGTTCTGGAATCTTCTGGATTGCCGGTATTTTTACCGATGGTCATCAATCCTTTGTAAACAAGCCTTTTGGGTTCCGGCAGTGCGTTCAAAAAATCAAAAGCAGCTTGCATCGAAAGCCCGCTTTTAGTTGCCTCTTCCGAGGCATTAACCTGAAAGAGAATTTCCAGATTTTTATTTGCTTCTTCGCACAGAGCCTCCAGTTTAAGCACGTTTTCCAAATCAGCAACGGAATCTATAGCCTGTGCAACCTGCACGGCTTTTCGCAATTTGTTTTTTTGCACAGGACCTATTATTCGGCAAATTATGCCATCTCTTTGCGGCAAAAATTTTTCCAAAGCCTCTTGCACCCTATTTTCGCCAAACTCTGTCGCACCCAAAGTTATTGCCTCTTCTACCGCAGAAATGGGCTGTGTTTTGCTAACCCAAACAAGACGTACGCTTGCAGGTTCCCTTCCAGAAGTTTCACACGCTTCTTTTATACGCTTAAATACGTCAACGCTATTCCTTCTCAAATTTAAAATCCCAAAAATATCTGTACTGAATTGATAACAAAATTTTCTCTTTCAAGGAATCTTCAAGAATATTATCCACGCTACTACGTATTAAAAAACCGGGACTTATGGAAAGGTAAGACTTGCCACCGCTAAATCTCCACAATGGGCCCGTAGATATTATATAATAAGAAAGCGGTTCTTTATCGTAGGCTTTAAATGGCGCATGGAATTTGAATTGCCTGCCCGATAACATTGCCGTAAACTCCGTACTCCACGAAAAATTCCCACTGAAGTTATAAACCACAGACAATTCTTCAGCTAACATATAATCCCTGCTGAAAAGCGGGATGCCAAGCATATAGTCAAAGCTCTTTTCATCATAATCCGAAGTTATATCTATAAGGGCAAAATGGAACAGAAAAGAAAGGTACAAAGCCTGTGAAGTATATCTTCCGCCTAGCCGCACATCGTAGCTCTGCACTTGCGAATATGACGAATTCTTATAAAATTTACCAAATATATACCCAGCATCCCAAGCCTCATTTATTAAAGGTGACTCGCTTGATTTCATTGGCATTTCTACATCGCTCCAAAACAAATTCTCGTTGGAATAAAGAAAGCTGAGTTCCAAAACAGCAAAGGGAGGCGGTAATGGGGCTATGCCAATCCCTGCCCTGAGAGTTCCATAAAAAGGAGAAAGTTCCGCACCTACCGTAAATTTTAAGTAATTCGTCTCATTGGGTATCCACGTGCCATAGCCATTAGCACCCAAAGGTTCAATCCATGAAAAATCAACACTTGTGTTCAATCGCGGAATAAAAGCTCCCTTAAATTGCGCCGGGGCGGCTGCTCCAGATGCTGCATACTCAACATTTGGTCCAAGTGTCAAATTGGGCGCATTGGAAGCAACGGCAGAACAAAATAAAACAAAAATCAAAAAAAATTGTCGCACTGCCGTAAAAAATACTATTTTTCAGATATGAAGAAAACCATTTTAGCAGCATTAACGGCAATGGCGCTAATTTCGCTGATTTCATGCGCTAGTAAGCACCAATCGCCCATTTTGATAGAAAGAGGCATTCCAGAAGATGAGCGCAGCTACGATGTTGTGCAAGAAGGCTATGGCATAGATGCCGAGCTGAAAAAAAGCTTCTTGGCTGGGTGTGTAACCGAGGGTATGAACAAAAACCTAGTACATCTTCTTTGGGGTACTCCGGACAAAGAGTCATCTGACGGCTTAACTTGGGAATACATAAATTTCAAGACAGGCGAAGTTATATCGCGTTTAAAGTGGGAAAATACCGACTACAAAGGCGCAGATTGGACAAACGCCTCAAAACTTGTGGAAATAGAAGGTGACCGCTACGGCGGTTCGCCTCATTGTTCCGAATACGAATAAATTATTTTTCTTATACAAATTCCGAGTTTTTGGCACGGTTATTGCAGGTAACTTTAACAAAAACACATGAAGGGCTTTTGATTGGAGCCTTTCTAACATGCAAAGGAGTTTGTTATGCAAATCAATCATAACATTAACGCGATGATAACGCAACATGCGTTATACAACAACAGTACTGCCATGGGCAAGAGTTTGGAAAAACTCTCCACTGGTTTAAAAATCAACCGTGCTCAAGACGACGCAGCGGGTCTTGCCATGAGTGAGCAGATGCGAACGCAGATTCGCGGCTTGGGCAAGGCAAAGCAAAATGCGCAAGACGGCATAGCAGCTTTGCAGATAGGTGAAGGAGGCTTGGCAGAAATAAGCAATATTATGCAACGCCAGCGCGAACTTGCTATTCAGTCTGCTAACGACACGCTTACAAGTACTGAACGCAAATACTTGAATCTGGAATTTCAAGAACTCACAAGAGAAATTGCTCGCATAGCCAAAACAACGGATTACAATGGCAAAAACATGCTTAATTACAATAAAGATCCGAATTTGAGCTTTGGTGCGGTAACAAACGATGGCACTGCCGCTTCTTATACCTTGCACATAGGTGCAAACTATTCTGGAATGCTAGGACCAGATGGTAAATATGCCAATGAAATGGCTATTACCTATACTACCATTCAAGCTGACCCCAAGACCGGTACTGTTACGGTGGCAGGAGTGAGATTCGGTGGAGCTAATGGTTTGAAAATCACCAGCCAGACATTTTCTACGCAAGCTATTGATGGAATTGACAAAGCTATCAAGAGCATAAGCGGGGTTAGGGCAAAGATAGGTACGTTCGTCAACCGTCTGGAATACACGATTAACAATATCGCAAGTTTGGAATTCAACACTCAGGATGCCGAGAGCCGCATCAGGGATACCGATTTTGCGAAAGCAACAACTGACTTCACAAGGAATCAAATCCTAGTACAGTCGGCGACTAGTATGCTTTCGCAAGCAAATGCTTTGCCGCAAACGGCACTGACTCTCATAAACGGGTAATTGGTTTAACGGAACCTTTTACTCCTTTGGAGGTTCCCCCGTCTGGCTCTTGCCAGGCGGGCTTTTTTGGTATACTCTTCTGGTATGCCCTTGACGAACTTGAAATTTTTTGCTATATTTTGCAAGTATGCGGCGGTAACTCAGTAGGTAGAGTTTCAGCCTTCCAAGCTGACTGTCGCCGGTTCGAGCCCGGTTCGCCGCTCTTCTCCCTAGCTACTTATAGTTGCTAAACTTGAGCCCCTGTTGTTCCTTTCATAACGATATTCGCTGACCCAACCACTCCATTCAGAACGGAATTTCTGTTCCAAAATTTTGCGTATAACCCCGCCGGATTTCTCCCCTATGCCATGAACTATGCGAATAAATTTCCACTTATTTTTTTTTGCAAGCTCAAGTTCAAGCTCAACCTTGCAGATGGCTTCTTCCGCTCCAAGCCCATGTAAATCTATTTCGGAATCCGCAGAAGGTTCTGAGAACGAGTTTTTTCTTTTTTTCTTTTTCTTTTTTTTCAGATGAACATTCCGAATATGCGGCGCGGCGGCATCCTTGTCAAAAATGCGATTGTTTTCGAGCCATGCGAGCTGTTTAGAAGAAACGTCCATATCCATAAAAATGCTAAAATAGCAAAATAACATCTAAATACTTACTATATTTACAATAAGAGTTTAAGGATTTTCTGGGAAGTTTATGAAAAAATTATATTTAATTTTAGCATTTATGGCATTTGTAGCTACTTTGTTTTTTGGATGTACCGACAACAATAACGGACCATCTGCTGTAAATTCCGACAACTCTAACAACTACTACAGTGGTTCTAGCGACCATAACAGTTCCAATAGCAATAATGATTATAGCTCCAGTAGCTTAAATGAAACCCTCCCAGAAGTTTGTTTGGGAGAGGAATCTTCCGAACCTTCGAATTCCGGAGGAGGCGAAGTCGCAAATACAGGGGCTTGCATCCCACCGCCTGGGTATGGACCACCGCCAAATGGCAAAGAGACTTGCATAATAGTAAACGGTAAGTGCTATAAATGTAATCCTGAGCGCGGAGATGCTTGTTTAAATGAATGGCTCTGGACCGGAACACAAATTGATGAATACTGGTGGACAGATGTTACAGAGACTGCATGTTCTGGCAGCGGTGGCACCGCTAATTTTATCTGTTCAGGTTTTTCTTCCGCAGTATTTGCAGGCACAACTGTTACCCATCCAACTGTAAAATGCGGTAGTAACGCAGTTACCGCTGGTATCACATGGTCTCCAACAGAACTCAATTGGGCTAACCCTGCTAAAGGCTGTTACAATGTAGTGGTAAAAGCAACTGCGGGGAATTGCAACGGCAAAACGGCAAGCTGCGGCAAGCTGACAGTTAATTCCGTGCCAACGCTCACCTGTGGAGCTTTGCCTCAGACTATAGGAACTGTAGGGCAAACAATAAGTTCGCCAACTGTAAAATGTGGTAACACTGATGTTCCTTTCAATAATATAACTTGGACAAATGCACCCGTCTGGGATAATCCTAGTACCACAGCAACCTATAATAATGTTAGAGCAACGGCGAAATCCGGGGATTGCAAAGATAAGCAGGCTGCTTGCTCTGGCACATTGACGGTTAGTGCTGCACCGGATGACCAACTTACCTGTGCTTCTGTTACTCAAACTGTAACTCTTCCTGCCACGCCCAAAGCCCCGCAAGTGAAATGCGGTAGCAATGCGGTTACAAGCGGCATTACATGGAAACATAGCACTAACACTACCTTTAACTGGAATAGCCTTGCAGCTGGAAGTTATACCAACATCAACGCAACTGCAACCTGTGGCAGCGGTAACAGAGTGGCTAACTGCGTAGGTTCTGTAGTGGTATTGAATGCGACTCCCAGCAGTTCAAGCGGTGGTGGAAATCAGCCCAATTACCCTCCCTTGCAACAAGGACAATCCGGTGTTCAAAAGGGTTGGGTTTCACGTTATTGGGACGGTTGCAAACAGAGCTGTTCATGGGGTGGCAAAACTCAGAATTCCCCTCTTACCAGCAGTGACCGTTGCAAAGTTTGCCAAAGAGACGGCTCTAGCGAAATAGCCGCCAATGATATGAACAAGAGCAGTTGTGATGGCGGCAATTCCTATACCTGTTTTGACTTTACCCCTTACAAGGTAAATGATAATTTAGCTTATGCTTTTGCGGCTTCCCCAACTGACAGATGCGGCAAATGCTTCCAGTTGCAATTTAACGGAGGTTTCCAGCATGGTACGCCTAATGCAACACATCAAGCTATTAATGGCAAAACGCTGATTGTTATGACCAGCAATATGGGTGGCGATGTAAGTCAAGGTCAATTTGATGTTTTGATACCGGGCGGCGGATTAGGCGCGTTTGATGCTTTCTCCAACCAAATCGGCGTTTCCAAATCGCAATTGGGCGAGCAGTATGGTGGTTTGTTGAGCACTTGCGAAAAAGAGAATAATTATAATAGCTCTAAATATAAATCGTGCCTTACAAACAAGTGCAGCATATTCACAAATGCCACTTTAAAAGATGGCTGTTTGTTCTACGCAAACTGGTTTGAAGCAGCCAATAACCCAACCATGCTCTACAAGGAAGTGGATTGCCCACAATATTTGATAAACAAATACAAGGCAACAATGAAATAAATCATTTATAATCCACCCTTCATCGCGTTTTTCAATCTGGACATGACATCGCTTTTTTTAACAGCGGCGGCTGCTGGCTTTTTGGGCTGGCTCTGCATAGCCGTTTTCTGTGCCTTGCCGGAGAAGCGAGCCTTTAAGTCTGCAAGAGTTGCGGCTTGCGGTGGGGCTTTTTGGTAATTCCCCTTGCCTTGGAAAGGCTTGCCGCCTTTGGCATCTTTGCCACCAACTCTGCGCTCTGTTTCTTGCTTCATGGAAAGCGAAATGCGTTTGTTCGGAGCATCAACGGAAACAACCCTAACCTTAACCACATCGCCGAGGGTTAGAACAGTTTTGGCATCCTTAACAAATTTTTCACTCATCTCGGAGATATGAATCAAGCCGTCTTGGTGAACGCCAATATCCACAAATGCGCCGAAATTCGTCACATTGCTCACAACGCCTTCCAGCCAGCTACCAGTAATCAAATCCTGCATGGTTTTGATTTTGGGGTTGAATTTGGCATAATGGAATTCCTTGCGAGGGTCGCGACCCGGCTTTTCCAATTCAGCCAGAATATCCTTGACCGTGTTTTTTCCAACTCCGCTCTCCGCATCTATAAAATCACTCGCAGAGAGAGAATGCAAAACAGTCGCATTGCCTATAAGCTCGCTCAACGAAGTGCCGGCTTTCTCCGCAATTTTCTCAATCAAACCGTAATTTTCCGGATGCACCGCGCTGTTGTCCAAGGGATTTTCCGCACCGTGAATGCGCAAAAATCCCGCTGCCTGCTCAAAAGCCTTTTGCCCAAAACCTTTAATCTCTTTCAAGGCTTCGCGGCTCGCAAACGCGCCTTTCTCGTCTCTGTATTTAACTATGCTCTCAGCTAAATTTTTATTAACGCCAGAAACATAACCTAGCAGCGACGGGCTTGCGCTATTCACATCTACGCCAACCTTGTTCACGCAGGATTCAACAACTTCGTCCAAACGTTTCTGGAGTTCTTTTTGATTAACATCGTGCTGGTACTGCCCAACACCTATGGCTTTTGGCTCCACTTTCACCAACTCCGCCAAAGGGTCTTGCAGGCGGCGACCTATGGAGATTGCACCTCTTGTGGTGACATCTTCTTTAGGAAATTCCTTGATTGCCAGTTCGCTGGCGCTATAAACCGAAGCTCCCGATTCATTTACGATAACACCAACGGGATGCTCGCCTCTTTTATTTTTTAACCTGCTGGAAATTTCTTTTATAAAGTCGTCCGTTTCACGGCTCGCGGTGCCATTGCCTATGGAAATCAAATCAACATCGTATTTTTCCACAAGCTCTGCCAAATATGCAGCGGATTTTGAAATTTCCCTTTGAGGTTCCAATGGATATATAACACCGTGGTCCATAAACTTGCCATTGGGGTCTAAAACAGCAACCTTAATCCCGCTTCTGAAGCCGGGGTCAAGAGCTAGAACGGACTTATGCCCAGCGGGTGGCGCAAGCAGGATATCCGCAAGGTTTTTGCTGAACACCTTAAATGCTTCCTGTTCCGCAGTCTCCTTTAAAGACAGGCGAACTTCGCTTTCCAAACTCGGTTTAAGCAAGCGTTCCCAAGAATCCCTGCACATCGCCTGTAAATGCACTTTCCAAACTCCTTCTCTCTTAATAACTTTTTCGCAGAGATAACCGATAAGAGCCTCGTCTGGAACCTCTATGGAGAGGCGCAAAATTTTTTCCTTTTCGCCACGGCGCATTGCGAGCATTCTGTGGCTTGGGATTGTGCCAAGTGCTTCTGTGAAATCGTAGTAGTTTTTGAATTTGCTTTCCTTGCCTTCAAATTCCTTTTTAACCTTTGAAACCATTTTACCCTGTTTTTCAATTTGAGCACGCAGATACTGGCGAAATTCGGTGTTGTCTGCAACGTCTTCCGCCAAGATATCCAAAGCGAATCTTATTGCGGCAGCCGGGTCTGCAACGCCTTTTTCTTCCGATAGGAATGCCATAGCAATGATTTCCGCAGAATTGGATGTCTCTTCCTGTTCCCATATAATTTTTGCGAGAGGTTCCATGCCTTTGTCTTTTGCAATGGTAGCGCGCGTGCTGCGTTTTGGCTTGTATGGAGCGTAAATATCTTCCAGCAAATTTTTATCGCGGCAGGCATCTATCTGTGCCTTTAGCTCAGGAGTGAGTTTGCCGAGTTCTTCAATGGTTTTTAAAACTGTTTCCTTGCGTTCGGAGAGTTCCGTCAAAGATTCTTTTCTGTGTTGAATATCGCGCAACTGAACTTCGTCTAGGTTATCGGTTTGGTCTTTGCGATAACGGGCTATGAATGGTACTGTACCGCCTTCTTCCATCAGCTTTAAAGCCGCCTTGACACGATGCTCTTCAATTTTTAATTCTTCAGCTATTATGCTTGAGAATACCATAATATTTTTCCCTTTTATTCTTGGGTGTAAATATAGTAAATAATTTTGGGAATTATATAGATATGTTACTATACCCTCCTTCCCAATGTATGCAATATATAAACTCGTAGGCAAATTCCCAAGTCCAAAAACAGCCTCAAATTATTCATAGCGATCCAAGACGGCATACCTGAGAGACATAAAGAAAAACAGAGGCGTATATGAAAAAGCTGGGGAAAGGCACATACAAGAAAAA
>Ga0268262_10002268_pt1 | contig 22532 bp, 18 predicted proteins | sample TergutNc150P3_FD_190354 | JGI IMG/M metagenome (GOLD analysis project Ga0268262, IMG submission 190354) | Nasutitermes corniger P3 segment gut microbial community from laboratory colony in Florida, USA - Nc150 P3 (SPAdes) (version 2) | ecosystem: Host-associated > Arthropoda: Insects >...
AGACAACTTTTGGATCATTGTCTTTAAGTTTTGAAAATAATATTTTTTTTGTATCAGGTTTTCGCATACGCCCGATTGCAGATACTGCCTCCCTTCGGACATTTGTATCAGGGTCATTTTTTGCAACCTGTGTAAGAAATACCAAAAAGTCGTCATTTTTTAGCTTACCCAAATTTTTTACAGCCAGAAAACGGATAGTACTACTTTCATTGTCTAAAAAATTCAAAAGCCAACTGCCGTCAAAATCATGTGGTAATCGTCCTAATTTTTCAAGCATACTTAATACATAGGCATTATTTGCCCTATTTTTAAGTATTTGCACTCCTAAATTTTGACTTTTTGCCTGTATACCTTCATTTACGGTAATCATAAGACTTATTCTATCATAGAATATTTATCTTTTCAAGATGAAAATACCCCCTTTTTACATCAAAAAAATGCTATGTATGTGTATATTTCATCTTTTTTTATGATTTTTGATAATTATATTTTATTTTTTTTACCAAGTTTGAAAAATAATTTCGCATAACTATTTTTATGCGAAGTGTATCCGTACTTTATATTTTATCCATTTCTTTTATATATTTTACGAAATCATTAAAAGGTTTTATTAATGTTGATGATACATTCTTTGGCATTTCATTTACATTGAACCATTTTAATTCAATAACTTCATTTGAATCAATTTTTATTTACTTCATTAATATTCATATATTTATTACTTCTTTTTCTATTATTTTAATTGCTCCTTTTATATGAATTCTCATTACTCTATTATTATCATTTAGTTTTCCCTTTAATTTTTCCAATGATTTTTCAACAAGTTCAGGGTTATATTTTCCAATAACCCTAAATATTTCAGGTATTTCCTTTTTAACATATTGTTCGTCTTCATCATCCAACATTTCCTCAAATATTTTTATGTAAGGTTCAAATAAATCTGCTTTACTATTTGCAATATTTTCACACGCCCATATCATAGCCATTCTTACTTTTGCATTATTGTCTTTATTCATTTTTACAATTTCATTTATCCTGTCTTTTACTAAATTTATATTTGCTCTACCGGTTCTGCCTATTGCAAATAAGGCATTTTCCCTTATTGCCGAACATTCATTTTTTAAATCCTCAAAAGCATAATTTATTAAATGTTCTACTTTTTCAGGTTTATTTATTCCAATTTGACCAATGGCCCAATATATTTTTTCCACAATTTCATTATCACTTGATTTTATATTTTGTGTTAAAAAATCAATATCTTCATTACTTATTGTTTTAATATCGTGAAATCCATTTCTTGATATTGTTTTTATTTTTTGGATTAATTCCTTATTTTCTTTTTTCAAGTATTTTCCTCTTTACCAATAAGTTTATATACTTCTGTAGGAGACATACCAACTTCATCTTTTTCTAAAGAATATTTTCCAAAAATATTTGATAAATTTTCCGATATAATCATTAGTTATATTCCCATTATTATATTCATCAATTCATACATATCTTTTATTAAATAATCGGCTTCATTATTGATATATTGGAAATTATTTTTTCTGTCTATTAATACCGTTTTTAATCCAACGTTATTTGCTCCAATAATATCATCTTCTATTGAATCTCCAATAAATAATATTTCATCTTTATTAAATTTGATTTTTTTTAATATTTTTTCAAAAAATATCTTTGATGGTTTATAAGCTTTTATTTTTTCAGATGTATATATTCCATTAAATAAATATTTTTCTTTTCCGATATTTTTCATCAATGGTTTTGTATCGCTATTAGAAGCAATATAAATATTAAAATCCTTTTTAATTTTCTTTAAATTTATAATTACATCATCAAAAAAATATCTTTCATATAATGATTTCAACATTGGCTTAATAAACTTTTTTGCATTTCCGTTTATATCGTACATTTTAAACAAAATATTTAAATCATTAATAAATATTTTCTCTTCTTTGCAAAAATATTTTAGATTAGATATATTTTCTCTATGGATTTTTTTCCAATCTTTATAAAACAATATTGGGTCTATGTCTATTTTTAAATTATCTAATATTTTTTTTGTTCCATTAACAGAGGTATTTCCGGTTGAAATTATTGTTCCATAACAATCAAATATTAATGCTTTTATCATTATTTATACCATTTAGTTCCTATCTTAAATTATATCATCTTTTTTTTAATTAAATGAACATTTTCAATCATTTTTCAAAAGTTCTAAAACCCTTTTTCGCATAATCCCTTTACAATATTTTTATATATATCGATAATATTTACTCCTGATAGTTTTCTCATGTTGTAATCGAGGATCTCGGCGTGGGATATACCGCCTTCTATTTTTGTAATGTTATCGCCCCATTTTGCGGAAGTCTCGCTTACAAAGCCGTCGTTGTCGCCGTTTACTTTTTTTATGTACCGATAGGTGTGAAAAAATAATAAATCATCAAAAGCGGTTTTCATTACGGAATAAAAAACTTGATAGTATACCCTGTCGTCGGGCAGTACTTCGCCGTTAAATATTTTCATGTATTTGGTTGTTAATTGGTAGTTTAATTTGAATAAAGAGGGATTTTTATCGCCGTATAATTTGCCGAATATTTTTAACGCTTTTTTCGCAATCGGCGAATGAATAAATCTTTGCTTGTAAATAAGATCGGATAATTCAGCGCCGTGATGAGGCGTCGATATTGTCGTCAAACTTGCCACCCTATCGCCGTAATTGTATTTCCAAATAAAATAACGGGAATCCAGTCCGCCTTTGGAGTGCGCTATTATGTTTACTTTTTCGCTCTTTGTTTCGTCCAATATTTTATCTATCGAGTTTTTTAATATTTTTGCGTTTGATTTAATTTCGCCCCATGAGTCAGTGCCTCCGAAAAACACCTTCGCTCCCGCTTCGCATAATGTTTCAGGAATCCTGCCCCAATACTTAATAAGGCTCGGTCTGTCATGCGCGATAATTCCATGCACTAGGACAATAGGGTATTTTAATGTTAGTTCACCAGTCATAAATTCTTCTCTCTTATTTTACCATAAGATTTCACACAAAGGACACAAAGGAAGAGAAGAGCACAAAGAGGAAAAAGGGGTTTATGTCCGTTATCTTGTCGTGAAGTTCTACGCTAAGCTCTTGAACAATACTCCCTGACCTTCTTCTTCGTGTCCTTATCTTCCTCCGTGTCCTTTGTGAGATCTCTTCCGTAGAATAATAGCGTATAATATTATATAATGTTCATATAAAAATTAGGAGCGTACCCCATGAATAAAGAAGCCAAAATTAAAGAATTAATTTCCCAAATGACGTTGGAGGAAAAGGTCTCCCAACTGCTTTACAAAAGTCCGGCTATCGAACGTCTTGGGATACCCGAATATAACTGGTGGAACGAGTGTCTGCACGGAGTCGCTAGGGCGGGTATCGCCACTGTTTTTCCGCAGGCTATCGCTATGGCGGCGACTTTTGACGATGAACTTGTCGAGCAGATAGCGACCGCTATTTCCGATGAAGCGAGAGCGAAACATAACGAGGCGGTTAAGCAAGGCAACCGAGGTCAGTATTGGGGGCTTACTTTCTGGACGCCGAATATCAATATCTTCCGTGATCCTCGTTGGGGGCGGGGGCAGGAAACTTACGGCGAAGACCCCTGCCTTACAAGCAGAATAGGTCTTGCGATGGTACGGGGTTTGCAGGGTAAGGATACCGAGAACTTAAAACTTGCCGCCTGCGCAAAACATTTCGCCGTTCATTCCGGTCCCGAAAAAGAACGCCACACTTTTAACGCTATTGTAAGCAAGAAAGACTTATGGGAAACTTATCTGCCCGCGTTCAAAGCTCTTGTAGACGGCGGCGTTGAATCCGTGATGGGAGCGTATAACCGCACCTTAAACGAAGCGTGCTGCGCGAGTAATTTCCTCCTTAAAGATATTCTCCGCGGGCGGTGGGGTTTTAAGGGTCATGTTGTTTCAGACTGCTGGGCTATCCGCGACTTCCATGAATACCACAAAATTACAAATTCGCCCGAAGAATCGGCGGCTCTTGCGCTTAACGCCGGCTGTGATTTAAACTGCGGCTGTACTTACCCCATGCTGACTGTCGCCTGTAAAAAAGGACTTGTCAGCGAGGAAGCGATCAATACGGCTCTTGAGCGGTTACTGCGAACCCGTTTCAAGTTGGGAATGTTTGATCCGCCGGGTTCGGGTAAATACGGAAAACTCGGGCGCAAAGTAATTAACTGCGAAAAACACAAACGGCTCGCCCTGAAAGCGGCGGAGAAGTCAATCGTTCTTCTAAAAAACGACAACGATCTTTTACCGCTCGACTCAAATCCGAAAAATATCACGGTTGTCGGTCCCGCTTCGGCTAACGCTCATGCGCTCTTCGGTAACTATTACGGAGTCAGCCCGCGCTTTATTACCATACTTGAAGGGTTAGGTGACAAAGTAAAAGATAAATTCGGTATCAATTTGGAATACCGTCAGGGCTGTCTGATGTACAGCGAAAACAGCAAAACGCTCGCCGCTTACGGAGAAGCGAACGCTACCGATTTTATTATCGCCGTAATGGGATTGGACGGCGCTATCGAAGGAGAGGAGGGCGACGCAATTGCTTCGGATTCCAACGGCGACCGTGACACGATAGAGCTTCCGTCATGGCAGTTGAATTATCTGCGAAAAGTGCGCGAGGCGGGTAAAAAAATTATTCTCGTTTTAACGGGCGGAAGCCCAATCGCCTTCCCCGAAGATATAGCGGACGCTGTTATTTTTGCGTGGTATTCGGGCGAGTCGGGCGGCAAGGCGGTGGCGGACATTATTTTCGGCGATACAGTTCCGTCGGGAAAACTGCCTATCACTTTTCCGGCTTCCACAAGCCAGCTTCCGCCCTACAACGATTATTCCATGAAGGGACGCACATATCGATACATGACGGAAAAGCCTTTGTACCCCTTTGGCTTCGGTCTTTCCTATACAACTTTCCGCTTCGATTCAATTACGCTTTCATCGTCCTCGCTTTCCGCAGGCGGCTCTGTAAAAGCTACGGTTGCCGTAACCAACACAGGCAAAAGAGACGCCGACGAAGTTGTGCAAATTTATGTTTCTAAAGAAGGACAAGGACAGGACGAACCGCTTTTATCGCTTAAAGATTTCCGCCGTATTTTTATACCTGCCGGAAAAACCAAAAAAGTCGAATTTGACCTGCCGTCTTCGGTGTTTGAAACGGTAAGCGAGGAAGGCGAATACAGGCTTGTTTCAGGTTCTTACCATATAACAGCCGCAGATGCCGCTCATGCTGCTATCGCTGTGGAAAAGGGCGCTGCGGCTCCTATTTTTACCAAAATTACCATAAATTAGGGAAAATTTATCGAAATTTTGTATTTTTTTATGATTTCATTAGTGACTATTTGAAGAAATTTATTTTTTAATAAATAACTCAATTACTTATTGACACTTTTTTACTATTGCTATATGATTAATTTTAATAATTTAAACCCAATATGGGAAAAAGAATTTTGGAGGAAAAAAGATGAAAAAAGCGCTTATTATTTTAAGTGTACTCGTAATGCTGGTTTGCATAACCGGCTGTTCGGGTGGAAACAAAAATTCGGGCAAGCTTGTAATTTGGTCGTTTACCGATGAATTGGCTAAAATGACCGATAGCCCTGATTGGGGTTACAAAGCCAATCACCCCGGGGTAGAGGTTGAATATTCACAGACCCCGTCAGATCAGTTTCAGGCGAAATTGGATCCGGTATTACAGACCGGTCAGGGCGCTCCTGATATTATCGCGTTGGAATCAGCGTTTGTTCGCAAATACGTTGAATCCGGTAAACTGTTAGACATCACCGACATTTATAACGCAGCCAAGGACAAACTCCTTGCCTATCCGGTGGAAGTCGGAAGCTATAAAGGTAAAGTATACGGTATGTCATGGCAGGCATGCCCCGGCGCTCTGTTCTATCGCCGCAGCCTCGCCAAAAAATATCTTGGCACAGATGATCCGAAAGTAGTACAAGGCTATTTCACAGATTTTAACAAATTCCTTGAGACAGCCGAATCTCTTCAGAAAAAATCCAATGGTACATGCGTAGTCGTTTCTTCATTGGGCGACCTCAGAAACTCATTCCTTTCAGCCAGAAAAGATTCATGGATAGTGAAAGGAAACGTTGTAGTTGATCCCGCAATGGAACAATACATGGATATTTGTAAGACACTTCATGACAACAAATGGGAAGGCAGAGTTGGTCAGTGGTCAGAAGGTTGGTTTGCCGGTATGAAAGGCGAACTCAAAAACGAAGCCGGAAAAGCTGTAGAAGTATTCTCATACTTCCTGCCCACATGGGGTCTCCACTATGTTCTTAAAACCAATGCTCCCAACACATCAGGTGACTGGGCGATGGTTCAGGGTCCTTCAGCTTACCGCTGGGGCGGCACTTGGGTCGGCGCAGTTAAAACTACAAAGAACAAAGAAGCGGCCAAAGAATATATCCGTTACGTCACAACAGACGACGCTTTCCTTGAAGCGTGGGCTAAAGATACCGGCGACGTTGTAAGCAACATCAATGTTATCAACAAAATTAAAGACACATACAGCGAACCCTATCTCGGCGGACAGAACCATTATGCCGAATTTGCCGAAATGGCAAAAAATGTTAATGGCAGACTTCTCCAGGGAAGCGATGAAGCCATTGAAGCCATGTTTGACGAAGCCACAGCTGCTTATGTAAACGGCGAAAAAACAAAAGCTCAGGCTATTGCTGATTTCAAATCACAGGCTCAAGCTCAGTTTGGAAACTAATTCAGGTTAGGCTTTAGGGCGTAATCTCAACAAGGGCGCGGGTTATTTCGATCCGCGCCTTTTTTTTAGAGGAGGACCGATGTCAGACGTTATTATTGGTCAGGATACAGAGACAACCGAAGTATCTGAAAATAAACCGCAGAAAATTAAACACGCAAAAAAATCCATTGGTCATGAAGCCAGAACAAATCGCTGGGGGTATGTATTTGTCGCTCCCTTCATAATTGTGTTCTGTATATTTAACTTGTGGCCTACATTGTACACTTTTGTTTTAAGTTTTACCGATCTGCGCGGTTTTGCCAGCGAGTTAAATTTTGTCGGTTTTGAAAATTTTGCCAAATTAGTTAAAGATCAGTATTTCTGGGGAGCCCTTGGAAATACAATGATAATATGGATGTTTAATTTTATCCCGCAATTAGGTCTTGCCCTGATACTTTCCATATGGCTTTCGGATATTCAGCTTAATCTTATTGGAAAGAGTTTATTTAGGGCAATTATTTATATGCCTAACCTGCTTACCGCGGCATCTGTAGCTTTGCTTTTCCGCAGTGTTTTCGGCTACGCCGGACATGTTACTGCTCCGGCTAATCAATTTCTGTATTCATTGGGTATTCAAGCGACAAAAATTGATCCTATTACCGGAGAAACAGTAAGGGAAGCGATTGACTTCTTCCGCAATGTTGCGTTTTCACGAGGATTGGTTGCGTTTATTCAGTGGTGGATGTGGTATGGTTATACTATGATCATACTTATGGCGGGTATTACAACTATCCCCATATCGCTGTATGAATCCGCGTCTATTGACGGCGCTAACAGCAGTCAAACAACTTGGTATATAACTTTGCCTCTGCTTCGTCCCATAATGCTTTACATTCTTGTTACTTCTATGATCGGCGGTATGCAGATGTTTGATATTCCGTTCCTGCTTACCGATATGCAAGGCGCGCCTAATTATAAAATTAGGACCACAACGGTGTATCAGTACAATACGGCATTCTTGAGGGGCGCTAACAACTATGCGTACGGAGCCGCTATTTCCATAGGTATATTTGTTATTACTATAATTCTTGCCCTCTTAATATTCTTCTTTTTGCAGGATCGCAGTGAATTAAAGAAAAAGAAAGGAGGTGCGGTATGAGTATGGGAAGGTCTGACGCTGATGTATTAATGAGATATTTTATACACGCGGTTATGGTTATTCTTGGACTTATAGCGATAGTGCCTATTTATTTATTGCTGCTTAATTCCACACGATCCACCGAACAAATTAACTCGGGGTTTGCTATTGCTCCCGGTAAAGACGCGTTTTTCTCATCCGCCAGCACGTTGGTTGCCGACTGGGATTCCGATTTAGAAAACGGAACAGCCAGGTATCTTGACTTGAATATACCGAAAACATTAAAAGAAGAAGTGAACAAAAAAACCGGAGTTACCGAGAAAATAGTAGTTAAAGGTTTTACGGAAAGCCAACAGCCGCGTATTAGTATTTTTGATAATGAAGATCATATAATCGCTACTTATATTTTTAGTAATAACACCGTTCTTTATGTTAACAATGGGGATGTGGTAAAAAAAGGCGATATGATCGCAAGGTTGGTTAAATCGCCTAATATTATTTATAACTGGGGTTCTCTTACAGGACGAGGTTTCCAGATTTGGCAAGGATTCGGAAACAGCGCATTTATCTCTATTTGTACCACACTGTTAAGCATTTACTTTTCAGCGTTGACCGCTTACGGTTTGCATGTCTACAAGTTTAAAGGCAGGGCGCTGCTGTGGACTATTATTCTGGTTATTATTATGCTTCCAAGTACGCTTTCAATTATCGGTTTCTATCAGTTTATGGCAACGTTAAAACTCCGCGACAGTTATATTCCGCTTATTATTCCGGCTATGGCCGCCGCAGGAACGGTTTTGTTTTTAAGACAGTATATGACGTCTGTTTTGAGCGTTGAGCTTATTGACGCGGCGAGAATTGACGGCGCGGGCGAGTACAGGATATTCAATGTTATTATTCTTCCTATTATGCTTCCCGCTCTTGCCGCTCAGTCTATTTTTATCTTTGTAGGCTCATGGAATAACTTTATTACTCCGTTCGTACTGATTAACAGCGAGAAAAAATTTACATTGCCGATGCTTGTACAAAGTTTGCGCGGTAATATTTATCGCGCTGAATACGGAGCTATTTATCTTGGAATAGCCGTTTCTCTTATACCGATTTTATTATTCTATTCATTCATGTCCAGATTTATAATCTCCGGTATTACGATGGGCGGTATCAAGGAATAATTTTATTCTTCCAGGGGAAGCGTAGCCTCCTTAAGTTTCCGGTTTTTAACAAATAGCCGATAACTTGGGAGGCTTCATTTTGTTCCCAGCGTATTGTTTTACTCTGCGATAAAACCGAAGCGGCTTCGCTCTTTGTAAAACGTCTTTTGTTCTTACGAAAAAAATTCAAGACTGACAATTCTTCCCGCAATTCGCCGTCCGCTTCTTTTTCACAGACATCACAGCATAATTTTTCAGGCGTCTCGCCGCCTGAGTCGTAGTTGAGCATGGCGAGGAGCGAGTGCCTTCTGCAATGTTCCGTATCTTTTGCGTAACTAAATAACGCCAACAGTCTTTTTTGATCCGCCGGAGTTTTCGCCCTTGTAAGAGCGGTTTCGTCTTCCGGTCCCCACAAGAGAATAGCTTTTGATTGTTCTCCATCTCGTCCGGCTCTGCCCGATTCCTGCAAATATGCCTCGATAGATGGGGGGCAGTCTCTGTGTATCACGGTGCGTACGTCGGCTTTATCAACACCCATGCCGAAAGCGCAAGTGCTGCACAGTACCGCTTGCGTATTTTTTAACAGCCATTTTTCCGTCTCGGCCTTTTCTTCCCTGCTTAACCCGGCATGGTAAAAACGGATTTCATTGTACCAGTTATATCCCATTTCTTTAATTTCACCCCGAAGGTAGTGCGCAAGTTTTTCCGTTCCCGGGCGCGAGGAACAGAAAACGATTGCAGGGCGGCTGTTCTTTATCAATAAATCCCGAACCGCCAAGTTGCGGTTAATGCAGCCTTTTGCGGAATAATAAATATTAGGCCTATCGGGGTTGCCTGCAATTTGATTAACAGGGGTATCGCCGAAAATGTACCGTTTTATTTTTTCAAGCACGGGTGCACTGGCGGTGGCGGTAAAAGCGGTAACAAGCGGCGGATTAAGAGAATTTATGATGGCGCCGATTTCCAAGTAACTTGGACGGAAACTTTCTCCCCATTCGCTGACACAGTGCGCCTCATCAATTACAGCATGAACAATTTTTATTTTTTCCAGTCTTTCTTTTACTTGCGCGGTAAGCAAGATTTCGGGGTTAGCGATTATAAACCTGCTTTGCCCGCTTTCCAGTTTTTGCCAAATCTCGTCTCTTTCTTCCTTGCTTTGTCCGCCTCTGAGAGTTACAGGGGAAAACCCCCGTTCGGTTAGCCGCCTCTGTTGATCCGCCATAAGCGATAAAATGGGGTAAATTACCAAGGTAATCCCCTCTATCAGCATTGCGGGCAGTTGGAAACAGAGGGATTTTCCCGCCCCTGTCGGAAGAATTACTATCTGCTTGCCGCAAGCTTCCCTGTCGGAAGAAGCGTCCGCCGCAGCCGCTTCCAATATGTTTGTTATTACCAGTCTTTGATACGGGAACAGATATGACAGCCCGAACAGGTTTTTAACCGCGTTTGTTAAGGAGTCTTCCCCGGCTTGCGAAACCTCAGTTTCATGGTTGGTTTTTTCAATCATACATTTTTACCTCCGCCTATATATGCGTCGAAAGTGTCATTTTGCTTGACTGAAAATGAATTTTTTTACAAGATTTCTCACAAAGGACACGGAGGAAGAAAAGGACACAAAGAGGAAAGAAGGGGTTTTTGTCCGAAGGCTATATTTGTGAACTTCAAGACAAGATAACGGACGATAACTCCTAATTCCTCTTCTTCTTCCTTAGTGATCTTCTCCTTCTTTGTGTCCTTTGTGTGCTCTTCTTCGGGAAAAAATCTGTTTTAAAGGGGTCAGGCTTCTTCGATGCCTAGGTCGTCGACATGGTTCTCGTCTGAATCTGTTACTTCCGCGGGAGCGGCGGCTGCGGCGGGCGTATTTTCTTTTTTCTTAAATAATTTTGGTTTTGACATTTTTGGGGCTCTGGGTCTGCCGCTTGAACCTTTTGCCGCAGCGTTGACTATAAATAGATAAATAACGATTCCAATGGTTACAGCAAGCACCTGCCATGATGTAACAACATGCTTTAATAATTCAACAATACTCATTTTTATAATTATCGGAATAGATGACAGACTCCTTTAAAATCTGTACAATAAATCTTATGAATAAAGCGTTGGAACTATTAAAAACAAGAGGCTTTGTACAGCAATGCACCGATATTGAAAGCCTGTCCAAACTGATGGATTCAGGCCCTGTCACTTTTTACGAAGGCACTGACCCTACAGGGGGAAGTCTGCATATCGGTCACATGGTTCCTTATTTTGCGTTCCGCCACCTTAGGGATGCCGGGCATAACGGAATAGCTCTTCTCGGCGGAGGCACGGCTAGAATCGGAGACCCTTCGGGAAAGAGCGAAATTCGTAAAATGCTCGATTATGACCAGTTGGATAAAAATACCGAATCTATCCGCAAACAGCTTGATCGTTTTGTCGGTTTTGACGGCAAGACCGCTTTTACGGCTAATAATAAAGACTGGCTTGCAAACTTAAATTATATCGACTTTTTGCGAGACATTGGCAAGCATTTCTCCGTTAACCGTATGCTTAGTTTTGAAGCCTACAAAATGAGAATGGAAACAGGGCTTTCTTTTATCGAATTTAATTATCAGCTTTTACAGAGTTTTGACTTTTTGGAACTTTACCGCCGGCATAAATGCAATTTGCAAATCGGCGGCGATGATCAGTGGGGGAATATTGTCGCGGGCGTAGAGCTTGTACGCCGTGTTGAAGGCGCGGAAGTTTTCGGGCTTACATTCCCGCTTGTTACCACGGCTGACGGAAAGAAAATGGGCAAGACCGAAAAAGGCGCACTCTTTCTTGATCCTGCCATTACCACGCCTTATGATTTTTTCCAGTACTGGCGCAATGTGCAGGATCAGGATATTCTTAAATTCCTTCTTATGTTTACATTTTTGCCTGTCGATGAATGTAACGCCATGTGCGAGTCGGGGAAAAATCCAAACGACGCGAAAGAACGGCTTGCGTGGGAAGTAACTGCCCTCATTCACGGTAAGGAAGAAGCCGACAAAGCTCTTTCGGGCGCAAAGGCGGCTTTTGGAAGTTTGTCGGGCGGTGATAAATCGGCAATGCCGCACTCGGAAATTGCCCGCTCGAAACTGGAAGCGGGCTATAATGTTGTAGACCTTTTCAGCGATACGGGGCTTGTTCCGACCAAGAGCGAAGGACGCCGCCTTGTTCAGCAGGGCGGGGCGTTTGTTTCAGACAGCGACGGCGAATTTACGGCGATAAATGATCCCGCCGCAGTTATCGGAACGGATAAATTGAACGATGAAGGCGAATTAATAATAAGAGCCGGAAAAAAACGGTATTTATTAGTGAAAGCAAAGTGACACAGCTTATCTTAATAGGTTGCAAAAAATTTTGACAAAATACAAAAAGTGCCTTATAATAATTTTAATACAACGAGGTATTTATGTTGAAATTTGAAGATTACATTTCCAATATCCCTGATGTTCCTTTTGATAATTTCGCTAAAATGCTGGATAATCAATCTCGGCAATTCGCCAATATAGATTTTATACGGTATCGTTCCGGCAAGCAGAGAGAATTTACCCGCTGGACATATTCCCGTTTCGGCGAGGAATGCAGAAGGGTAGCGAGGGGTTTGCTTGCCGCAGGTCTTTCCAAAGGCGACCGTGTTGTGCTTTGGTCTGAAAACCGCCCCGAATGGATGTCTGTTTGGATGGGAACCGTTATCGCCGGCATTTGCATAGTGCCTGTTGATTTTCTTTGCACGGAAGAAGAATGTATTAACATTATAAAAATAACAAGAGCCAAAGCGTTTTTTTACTCGGGGCGGAAAAAAACATTTGCTGACTCCTTGCAGTCAAAAGGAATTTCATTGCCGGTGTCCGTTTGTATCAGTCCTGAAAGCGAGGACGCTCCCCCCGCGCAAAAAAACGAATACGATTCATTCGGCGCTAACGCGAACAAACAAGTTCTGCCCCCGATTGACAGTATAGCGGCAAACGATCCTTGTTCCATTGTGTTTACTTCAGGCACAACGGGTTTCGCCAAGGGTGTTACTCTTTCCCACAAAAATATTATCGCCAACGCAAGCGCGGCGGCTCGCATTTTACGGCCGGGCAGTAAAGATGTTTTTATGGACGTTCTGCCCCTTCATCATACATATCCTACTACATGTTCTTTTATCACTCCGTTTGCGGTAGGCATTCCTACGGTAATCGCCGAAAAAATAGTCGGCAAAGTTGTTATAGACGATATAAAAGACGGAGGGGTTACGTTCCTTATCGCCGTTCCCCTGCTTTACGATAAAGTTATGGCGGGGATAGAAGCCGGTTATAAAAAGATTTCTCCGATTATCCGAGCGCCTTTGAATCTTCTGCGAAAAAAAGCTTTGGCGGAAGCAAGAAAGGGCAATCCTGATTGGGGACGGAAAGTTTTTAGGTTTATCCGCAAGAAAGCGAACCTTGAATCGCTTCAGATAATGGTCGCCGGCGGCGGAGCGTTAAGTATAAAGACAGCGGATTTTTTTGACTCGTTCGGTTTTAATATCGTTCACGGTTACGGTATGAGCGAAAACTCTCCGTTGATCAGCGTGAATACTCCTTATCATAAACGCAATGAATCTGTAGGGCTTCCTGTCAGTTACACGGAAGTAAAGATTGTTGATCCAAGACCGGACGGGATAGGCGAAATAGCATGCAAGTCGCCTTCCATAATGTTGGGGTATTTTGAAAACGAGGAAGCGACAAAAGAAATTATTACGGAAGACGGCTGGCTTTTAACGGGCGACCTTGGCTGTATAGATGAAGACGGATTTATTTATATCAGAGGACGGAAGAAAAATCTTATTGTCGGGTCGGGCGGAAAGAATGTTTATCCTGAAGAAGTTGAAGCGCAATTTGCCGGCTCTCGTTTAATTTCCGAGATACTAATCGTCGGCAGAAAAACTCCGGGTGGCGAAATTATTTTTGCCGTAATAGTTCCCAATTATGAATTTATAAAAGAAGATCATCCCGGCAAGGAAATCGATGATTTTTTTGTTTATAATTTGATAAAGAACGAAATTGACGAAGCAAACCGTACTATGCCTGTTTATAAAAAGGTAAGCGATTTCTGCATACGCAAAGATCCGTTTGAAAAGAACGCGCAGCAAAAAATAAGGCGCTTCATGTACAAGAGTTACGAGAATGCTTAAAGTTCAGACCTGTTTGTTATTATCTTACTGATTAACCCGTAGCTTACAGCTTCAGTTGCGTTCATCCAATAGTCGCGGTCTGTGTCTTTTTCAACCTGATTCGGGGAGTTGCCTGTTTCATCCGCTATTAAGCGGTTTATTTTCTCCCGCAGTTTTTCAAGTTCTTTTGCGTGGATTTCAATGTCGGTGGCGACACCTCGAATTCCCGAAAGCGGCTGGTGGATAAGATAGTGGCTGTTCGGCAGTCCCACGCGCCTTTCCTTTGGAGAGGCAAGCTGAATAATCGCCGCAGCGCTTGCGACAAGCCCCATGCCGATTGTCCAAACCTTCGGTTTTACAAAACGGATCATGTCAAAAATAGCATAACCTGCGTCAGCGTCTCCGCCGGGTGAATCTATAAAAATCCTTATAGGATCGTCATTCATATCTTCCAACAGTAAAAGCTGGCGTATGGCTTTTTCCGCCAACTCCTTATTTATTTCACCGGAAAGCAGAATAGTCCGTGTTTTTAACATCCTTCCCGCAAGAGGATCTAAAACCGGAGCTTTATCTTTTCCCTGCGCTTCGTCGTCATCGTCTTCTTCTTCGTTTTCATCGACATACTGATTCATTAATTGCCTCCAATACAATAATACAGATTTTTGAATTTATAAGCAATAATCCGTCATCGCTTGTAAACTCTGGGAACTCGTTTGCTCACATTACAGGTAATTTCATAAGGAATAGTGCCTGCAATTTTAGCCAGTACGGAAGCGTCATGATCGGGGCCGCCGAAAATAACCGCTTTGTCCCATCGGCTGACATTTGCTTTTTTACCGAGGTCCGCACAGCATTGATCCATGCTTATGCGCCCAATCAGCGGATAGTACTCTTTGCCGATAAGAACTTGCCATCTGTTGCTTGCAAGGCGGGGGAGTCCGTCGGCGTAGCCAACCGAAATAACGCCGATTAACGTATCTTTTTCCGCCGTCCATGTTCTGCCGTAGGAGACCGTTTCGCCTTTTTTTATTTTTTTAATTAAAACGACAGAGCTTTGTAATTCCATTACAGGCTCTGATATTATTTTTTTAAATTTGGACAAACTTTTTAATTGAGCGACAGGAGCGGTATATTCTTCAAAAGATTTATAGCCGTAAAGAAGAATACCCGGTCTTACCATGTCGAACCATGCGTTTGGGTGTAAAATTACAGCGCCTGAATTTGCCGCGTGCACGATGCCGGGGTCAATTTTAGCCGCGCGGATAGCATTAACCGCTTTTGTAAAAAGGGATATTTGATTTTTTGTATATTCGATGTCATTCACGTTTGTTGAGTCGGAGACTGCCAAATGCGTGGCGGTTCCCGTTAAAATTAAGCAGGGTAATTTTTTAATATGAACGGCAAGCTCCTTCGCGTCTTTTGTATCGCAGCCGATTCTTCCCATGCCTGTGTCAATTTTAAGATGAACGGATATTTTCTTGTTTGCTTTTGCCGCGTATTCGTTTAAGATGCCGGCAAATTCGGCGTCCGAAACGAACGGGGTAAGATCGGCCTTAATGATATCCTTTATTTCATCGGGACATGGCTGGGAAAAAAGCAAAATCGGGGTTTTTATGCCGCCTTTTCTGAGCGCCAGTCCTTCTTGAACCGCCGCGACCCCGAAACAGGAAGCTCCCGCCGCAAGGGCGGTCTTGGCAATTTGAAGCGCGCCGTGGCCGTAAGCATCGGCTTTTACCGGGACGCAAATTTGCCTGTTTTGCCCGATTCTCGTTTTTACGGAATTGATATTTTCCTTAAAACGATCAAGATGAATTATCGCCTTTGCCCGCATATCAGTATTTTATCATAAAAACTAAAAAAAAATATAGTTGATTTTTTCCTGTTTTATTGATATATTTATATTGGGTATGTGCGGTCAAAAAACGGTTAAAATTTTCTATATACTCGCTTTTTCCGTCTTTATAGGCGTTTTGTGCGGCTGTGAGGCAATGGACAATATTTTAGCGTCGGCGGAAACTTATAAAATTAACGCGCAGATAGACGGCGTTCCGCTGGAAGATTGTTCCTATGTCAAATCAACCGATAACATAAATCTGTCTTTTGAAGACCCTGTTTCCAACGACCCCGATGTTTCCACCCTTGTTGTTTTTCTGAAAAATTCCGCCGAAGATGTCGTTGGTTGGAAAGTAACTTATAAAATTGATCCGTCAGCCGCAAATAAAGAAGCGGCGTTAAAAGAGAACGAAGATAAAACCGGTGAAAAGCCGATAGAAAAAAAAGCGGTTGTGTTTAAAGAAAACGGCGATGAATTAAATATTCCCGTTGTAAATCTTGACGGTAAATTGCCGTCTTTCCCGATACCGGAAATTTTACCTGTTGGTAATTACACATTGAATTTGCAGGTTATGAACAAAAAAGAAGTTCTGCAAAAGACTGAAAAAAATATTTACTATATGGGAAGAACGGCTTTTTCTTATGACGGTATTAACGTATATTTGCCGGGAGCCGTAGAAACTCCGCATCTTGTGCCGAAAGAATCCGTTGTAATGTTGGAAGTAAATTTAAACTTTGATCCCCGCTTAAATCCGTATGTTATTTGGTACAATGGAAAAAATAAAATCAGCGAAGGTAAATTTTCCGACGGAGCCGGCGCTATATTCTGGAAATCGCCGGAACAAAACGGTTTCTACTCTTTGTATGCGGAAGTATTTCCTGCGGAAAAGAGCGATGGTTTAGCGGGTTATAAAAAAGAAATTTCCCTGCTTGTTTCAACTAATATAAATAATATACACCTTATTTCCTCAAATATTGATCAATTAAAACATTGGTATACAATGGAAGGCAATTTAAATGATTTAAAAAATACCGCTTCAGATATAAATGCGTTAAAACTCGGTTCAAAAAATAAAATAAAATGGATGGGAACGGACGGAACATACGGAGTTGCCACAGGTTATAATAATATTCTTACACTGCCCAAAATTACGGTTTTACATAAGGATACGGAAACATGGCAGACCTTGTTCCGCTTTAAACCGTTAAATAACGGCGTTATTCTTTCCGCGAATTTTGCTTCTGCCCCCAACACGGCAATGTTATTATCTATAGAAGGAAAAGATATTGTGTTAAAATTAACTTCGCCGCAAAAGACGGTTGTACAAACTGTTCGTTTACCTTCGGAATCAGGCGAATTCCCGGAAAATATTGAAGATGATTTACCCTTTATAACGGCGGGTATAAAATTTTCAATTAACTCAAATACCCTGTCGGCGCAAATTAATGTTATGGGAAATTTAAGACCTGTGGAATTGGCAACAAGACCGATTATACTTGAAACAAAAGTAAAAAATGAATTTAGCATCACGCTTGGTTTTACTGATAAGTCTTCACTTGCCGAGTTAAAAAACGCAGATGATAAACCGGAATCTTCAACTGAACAAAAAAATGTAAAAATATTCCCTGAGTATAATGCGCTTTGGGATGAATTTGCATTGTATTATATGCCGCCTATAAATATATTAGATGCGGCTTTTAAACCGGTAATAGGTGAAGATCAACCTATAATGATTGTCAAAAGATAATTTTTAAAATGAAGAAGTATTCTGCGGCAGTCTTATCAATCGCTTTAATGTTTTTTTCATGCGTCGGTCAAACAACCGTCAATTCTTTTCCGGTTCCCGATTCAGGTATAAGCCCGAATGAAAACTCCGTAATAATAGAAATAGGCAATATTATTGAAACAAGGAATGGGGCGGCGGCTCAAATGCCTCCGTGGCTGCGTTCGTATCTTGGCAGCGGAATAAACGCCGTTGAAAAATTAGACCCATACGGCGGTAAATATGTTTTTATAGTTAGTAACGAAGGGGATAATTCTATAGTGCTGGAAAAATGGATAGAACACTATACGGTAGCGCATGATTTTCCCATGCTTGCCGCTGATAGAATAGAAAAAAGAATGTACCTTACGGCGTCTTTGTACCCCGATGACGAATACGGCGCGTTTTATGAGGCAATGATGCAGAATGCGTATAAAACGGAGTACCCTGAAGCCTTAAAAGAAGATTATTCATGGATAAAAATCAAAACGGAAAACGCGGAAGGTTCAGCTGAAAAATATATTTTTTATCTGCTGATGACTATTGAAAAAAATGCAATGCAGACTATTATTAGAAGTATGATAGCAAAAACAAGCGGGGCGGTAAATTTAACTAAAAGTCAAAATAACTCGGTTAACAAGCTTCGTAATACATTCTTTGAGGGGTTTTAAAATGGGAATAGATTTAATTTATTTATTTTTGTTAATACCTTTTTTTATTTACTGGTGTATTAATGAAAAAGCGGGATTGCAGATTTGTATAACAACAATTCTTTGTATTTGGGCTGTTCTTTTGTACAGGCATTTTAAAGAAGATATTTTGATAAATATCGATCTTTCATGGATAATCGCTTTGGTTCTTTTCAGTATTGATTTTTTTGTCGGGAAAAAAATTGATGCGCTCTTGGCAAAGGGCGGAATTAGGGCGTATATGATTACAGCCTCGGCGGTTTCTTTTTGTATGATCCTCTACCGTCCGGCTTATGAATATGTTTACCCGGGCGGAATTTTACTTGGATTATCTATAGGTTACTATTTGAACAAACGTTATATAGGTTTTAAAAGCGCCGATGTTTTGGAAAGGAAGGGGATAAAAAAGGCGTTTACTTTAATTGCGCGTTTTGTACTTGGAACAGCTGTTATTCCGGTTGTTTTATTAAGAGTTAATCAAATTATTGAAGGTATTATACAGCGGAACGGCAATAATCATTATATACAGATTTACGCGTTTCTGTGTTATATGGTGATGGCTCTGTGGGTTTTCGTAGCCGCTCCGTGGGTTTTTATTAAAATAAAGCTTGCCGGTTTAAACGCGGCAGATTCAGCGGAAAAAAATGACAGCTAGCAATGTTAAGGCAAATTACGGCGATGAATCGCCCATTGCCGCTTTTGCGACTACTCCGGGTAACAGCGCGTTAACATTGATCCGCTGTTCAGGAAAAGAATCAATAGATTTAGCGTCCTCGGTTTTTTCTAAAAGTACGCCGCCGCTTGCAGCTGCTCCGGGTAACACCGTTGTTCACGGCTGGATTGTCAGCGGCGAAAAAATTGACGACGTACTTGTTTCCGTTTTCCGTGCGCCTAAAAGTTATACAGGCGAAAATAGTCTTGATATTTGCTGTCACGGAGGCATGACGGCGGGGAAGGCCGTAATGGCGGCTTTAAAGAACGCCGGTTTCCGCGGCGCATTGCCGGGCGAGTTTACCTTCCGCGCTTTTATGAACGGCAAACTTGATCTTACAAAAGCCGAATCCGTTATGGAAATTGTTTCCGCAAAGACAGAAACAAGCCGCAGGCATGCAGTCTCGCGGTTGTCAGGTTCCTTGTTCGAAGAAATTGACGGTATTAAAAAACAGCTTACGGATGTTCTTGCCGCCGCAGAAATCTACCTTGATTATTCCGAGGATGAAATAAGCGCCGATGCGGAAGAAGCGGAGGGCAGACTGCCGAAAAAAGAAATTGCGCTGTCCGTGTTAGAACGTCTGAAAAAACTCTCCGACTCATGGCGGATTGAACGGGTGTATCAGGAAGGAATCACTTTGGTAATTGCGGGCTGTCCGAATTCCGGTAAATCAAGACTATTTAACGCCCTGTTAAAAGAAGATCGCTCCATTGTAACGGAAATTCCGGGTACAACCCGCGACTGGATAGAGGCGTGGGTCAGCGTAGAAGGCATACCAATCCGCCTGATAGATACCGCCGGATTGCGCGAGACTGCGGATTCCGTGGAAAAAATAGGAGTAGAGCGGAGCCGCAAGCTTTTAGAGGAGAGCGATATTGTTCTGTATTTGATTGACGGCGAAAAAGGCTTAACGGAAGAAGATAAAAATTTTACCGCTAAAAACGGCGTATGTATTTTTGTTTGGAACAAGAGCGACATTGCCTCGCCGCCGCAGTCTCTGCAAATCAACGGACAAACTCCAATCTGTGTAAGCGCAAAAACAAGTGAAGGCTTGCCTGCGCTATATGCGGCAATAACATCGCAAGCCGGCATAAAAGATTTACAGCAAACAGAGCCGTCAACCGCCGCCCTTGGCACTGCCCGGCAAAAAACATTAGTAGACGCCGCTGTTGCTTCATTGCAAGAAGCCCTATCACTGTCAGATAATAATGAACCATTAGACATAATTGCCCCCCTGATAAAAGACGCCGTTAACTCACTCGGCGAAATCACGGGAGAGGTTTCCGCGGCTGATTTGCTGGAAAAAATGTTCAGTAACTTCTGTGTCGGGAAGTGATACAAGAAGACTCTCACAAAGGACACGGAGGAAGAAAAGGACACAAAGAGGGAAGAAGGGGGTTTTCGTTCGTTATAATATCGTGAAGTTTCACGCTAATTCTTCGTACGACAACCCCTGCTTTTCTCTTCCTTAGTGTTCTTCTCCTCCTTTGTGTCCTTTGTGAGAGTCTTCCGAATTATTATGGGAGGAATGAATAGTAAAAGTTTGCGGATTATTTTATACTAGAGATAACAATCATGGACTACGATACCATTGTAATCGGCGGCGGTCATGCGGGGATAGAAGCGTCTCTTGCGGCAAGCCGTCTTGGATTTTCCACTCTCCTCGTTACGCAGAACCCCGACAGAATCGGGGCGCTTTCCTGCAACCCCGCGATTGGCGGACTTTCCAAAGGCAATCTTGTGCGCGAAGTGGACGCTCTCGGCGGCGAAATGGCGAAATTAACGGACGCAACCATGATTCAATACCGGGTGCTTAACCGCTCACGAGGCCCCGCAGTACAAGCGCCGCGCGCGCAAGCTGATAAGCAGCAGTACCAGATGGCGGCTCGCTCTGTTTTGGAAAAGCAGAAGAACCTTACAATTATTATGGACACGGTTACGGATTTGATAATTGAGAACGCCGCAGTTTGCGGCATTGTTACAGCGAGGGGACACCGAATAACGGCGCGTACCGTGATACTCTGCGCAGGGACTTTCATGGAAGGAAAAATATTTATCGGTGAATATGACGCTCCCCACGGACGGCTAGGAGAAGAAGCGGCGGCAGGGCTGGGCAATTCCCTTCGCCGTTATGGTTTTCCTGTAGGACGGTTAAAAACAGGCACGCCGGCGCGGATAGCGGAGTCTTCCATCGATTTTTCAAAAATGGAAAAACAGGACGGCGACGAGATGCGTCCCTTTTCTTTTTGCGCTCAAACCGAAGCGGACGGCATTATTAAAGACCGCCCTTCCATGCCGTGCTGGATAACTTATACCAACTCAAAAACCCATGAAATTATAAAGGCGAATATACACCGCTCCCCATTGTTCGGTGGAAAAATAGTCGGAGTCGGGGCGCGGTATTGTCCGTCTATCGAGGATAAAGTTACTCGTTTCCCTCAGCGGGAAAGGCATCATATTTTTATTGAACCGGAAGGGCTTTCAACCAACGAGATGTACATGAACGGCGCATCCAGTTCTTTGCCCGAAGATGTTCAACACGATTTTATTCACAGCATTCCCGGTCTTGAAGATGCGCAAATTGTCCGCCCGGCCTACGCTGTCGAATATGACTATATCGATCCTCTGGATCTGTATCCGTCACTTGAGTCAAAACGATTATCGGGATTTTTTACGGCAGGGCAGACCAACGGCTCTTCGGGTTACGAGGAAGCTGCGGCACAGGGACTGATGGCGGGAATAAACGCCGCAATGAAAATGTTGGGAAGGCCGCCGCTTGTGCTGAGCCGTGCGGAAGCGTACATCGGAGTTTTAATTGACGATCTTACAACTCTCGGGACAAAGGAACCGTACCGAATGTTTACAAGCAGGGCGGAACACCGTCTTATGCTTCGCCACGACACGGCGGATACAAGATTAACTCCCAAAGGACGTGATGTCGGGCTTGTAGATGAATTTCGATGGGAACGCTTTTTAGAAAAAACAAAAATGCTAGAAGAGATAAATGAATTGCTTACGAAGCGAAAGCAGAGTGATTATTCACTTGATGAAAATGACGCGGAGCTGTCGCGTTATCCGGCTGAATTGGCGGAGAGGGCATTGCTCGATAAAAAGTACGCCGGTTATATAGAAAAAGAAATTCGCTTTGCCGCAAAAGCGGCAAAAATGGACGCTATTAAACTTGATCCTAATTTAGATTACACCGATATCATGGGGCTTTCAACTGAGGCAAAGGAAAAACTGACGGCGGTAAAACCGCTGAATGTGGGTCAGGCGGCGCGGATACCCGGCGTAAGGCAGGGAGATATTGCCCTGCTGATTATTTTGG
>Ga0268262_10002269_pt1 | contig 22530 bp, 42 predicted proteins | sample TergutNc150P3_FD_190354 | JGI IMG/M metagenome (GOLD analysis project Ga0268262, IMG submission 190354) | Nasutitermes corniger P3 segment gut microbial community from laboratory colony in Florida, USA - Nc150 P3 (SPAdes) (version 2) | ecosystem: Host-associated > Arthropoda: Insects >...
AACTTTCGTTCTTATTGCCGAAACTCCAAACAAAGCTAACAAACGCGCCCCAAGCGGTCAAATCGCCGCGCTCGGCATAATACCGCTCTTTGGTGGGTTCCTGCGCCATCGCATAATCAAAATCAAATTTGCCGCCCCACAGCAATTCTAACAACTCGCAAACGCCAGTGTTAATATCGTTATAGTGCACGTGCTTCCACTTTGCCCATTTGCCCAATATGCCGCTGTGCCTGCACTTTGCCGCAGCTTCGGTTATTGAGCCGCCGCCGCCAAAGAGGTCATATAAATGCTCCGCCGCCGGAATGCGGTTTAAAATCTCGCTTGCGATGCTATCTTTGCAACCGAGGTAAGGAATCATAGCCTGAACCCCTCCACCAGCTTGATAGCCTCCTCTGCGCTGTGGCATATCTCCACGCGGTAGCCAGCTTCCCTTAGCTCCTTGTGCCTTGCAACCTGTGCGGGGCTTAACCTGCCAGTTGGGGACTTCATCTCTATGAACAGCCGCAACCCATACAGGAACAAATCGGGCACTCCCGCCTTAACTCCCTCGTCTTTGAGCCGCTTTCCGGTTATTGCGTTTCTTGCACCGCCGTTTGGTATGGCGAAGTAGTAGATGTCGTTTGCGTCTAGCCACCTGACAAAAGCCACCTGCGAGCGGTGTTCTATGTCTCTCATCTATACCTCCTTATAGCCACGTTCTTGCCTTGCAGCCTGCCGCCCAGCATGTATAGCCACGCCGGTATAAAGTTGCGAAACAGCATGGTCGTGAACAGCCCTGCCGATTCGTATTGCGTTACTACGTATTTCAGTTTCATGGTGCCTCCCTATTGACTATGTGCTTTCTCAATCCTTGAATAAACCCGCACAGCTCATTTTGTTTATCTATGCCCCTTTCCTTGCCCAGAATAAAGGCTAATTCTTGCAGGTTCTTTATCTGCCTGTTTTTGGAGAATGTTTCGTGAGTGCAGTTCTCCAGAGCGGTTCGCCATATTGCTTTTTGCCTCATCTTATCCTCCTATCCCAAAAGTATCTGTATAAACTTGGAGCGGGAACGCCTATCTGCCTTGCTATCTGTGCTGTTGTCCAGCCTTGCCGTTCAAGGCTCATAATCCAAGCGTGTTTTGAATACAATTTTTCTTTAAGCTCTTTTGAATATGCTCCTTTTGGTCTCCCAAGTTTAAACCCTTCCGCTTTTTTACGTGCGAGGGCTTCCGTTGTTCTTTGGGATATGAGGTTTCTCTCTATCTCCGCTGAAAGCCCAAAGGCAAATGCCAATACTTTGGAGCTTATGTCGTTGCCTAGCTTGTAGCCTTCTTTAATCGCCCATACCTGAACCTCTTTTTCCATGCAGGCATTGAGTATTGACATAATCATAAATAAATTTCTCCCAAGCCTTGAAAGCTCGGAGCATACAAGAACATCGCCTTTACGCATTTTTTTGAGCAAGCCGCCAAAAGCCCTTTCATTTATGGATTTTGTTCCCGTTATCGTTTCGGATACCCATTTGTCAATAGGGGTATTGTTTTTTTCGCAGAACTTGGAAAGCTCAAAACGCTGGTTCTCTACTGTTTGCTTGTCGGTGCTTACTCGTATATAGCCGTAGGTCATACCACCTCCACCTCCCAGTCAGGATTGCCCATATTCGCCAATATAGCCTCAAACTCCGCTACAGCCGCTTTGGACTGAGCCACGCCCGTGTAATCGCCGTTGATATGCCTTCCAAGCAATATGCAGCCCTCTGTGTCCTGTGCGGTGTTGCCTGCGTGTATGCGTATGCCGGCAAAGCCCGGCACGTTCTGGAGTTCCCACATCATTCGCTTGAAGCGTGGAGACATTGTCTTGCGGACTTTGTAAGTGCCATAGGGTATAGCGGTGTCGCCTTTGACTTTCCACTCTGCTACCGTCTTGGGGTCTCCGTTGCCTCTAACGGGGTCTTCGCAGGTGTAGCACTCAAACAGCAGCTTGTCGCCTTGATGCAGCTTGAACGTGCCGAGCGTGTATTTGGCATTCAGGTTAATACGGGTCAGGGTTGCTTTAAGCATATTGTTTTCTCCACCCTCTATAAGAGGTATGATAAATTTTGCTACTTTTCTCCAATTCTTTAATTCTGCCCTCTCTGTTATATTCATTCATCCATATTTCATATATATCTGGTTCGTCTTTTTCTACAATTTGAAAATTCAAAATCTTTTTAGCCGCCATCATTTCTTTGTGGGATATAAACAAAAGATGCTCCTTGACGGTATCTGGGTAGCAACTCATTATTGAGGTTATTTCTGCTTCAAAAAGAGATATTCTCTTGTATTCCCGGCAATGCCACTCAATCCACCGCCAGCAGGAATGGTCGTCAAATTCCAGAAGCGTTTTTACTAAAATGAAATAATTGGTTTTCATCCCAGCCTCCACCATTTAATTTTCTTGCCTAATAATAATCTCCGCAGCGTGGAGCGATGAACGCCCATTCTTTTTGCAACTTCAATCTTTGTAAGATTTTCACCCAAAAGGCTTCTAATCTCTGTTAGCCTTCCTTTTAGCTTAGGGTTTTTACACTTTGCCCCAAGCGGTCTGCCTATGTGAACGCCTTCGGCTTTCAAACGCGCTAAAGCCTCTTTTGTTCGTTGCGATAATAATTGCCTTTCTATCTCGGCAGATATGCCAAAGGCAAAAGCAAGAACTTTTGAACTTATGTCATTACCTAATCGGTAGTTATCTTTTATAGTTAAAACGTGAGCTTCTATGCTTAGAATGTGGTTAAGCATACCCAGAACCTCAAATAAGTTTCTGCCGAGCCTAGAAAGTTCACTTGCTATTATCGTATCATCTTTTTTTAAACCATCTACAATCTGTCCTAATTTACGCTCTCTTAATTCTTTACGTGAGCTAATGGTTTCTTCTATCCATTTATCAATTTTTATCTTCTCTCGCTTGCAAAAGCGGAGCATTTCAAACCGCTGGTTTTCAACGGTCTGCCTATCCGTGCTAACTCTAAGATAACCGTAAATCATAGTATCTCCTTGAGTTTTTTATATTTTGCCATTGCCCGTTCAATTTGCTTAATTCTATTTTTTGGCACTGAATACCATTTTTTTCTATTAGCTTTAATTTTCTCTATATATTCTTTATTGTCCTTATGTTCTAAATAGTATTTATGATTTTTTACAGAGCGTTTATCCTTATTTTTTGAATAATAAGTAGCCCAATACAAATGCGCTTTTATTCTATTGCGTTTTTCCAGCTTCTTTCTATGAGCCTCTAATTCCTGCGGTGTTTCTATTCTCATCTCACCAGCCTCCACCACGCCAAGAACTTCCCAAACGGGTCGGGGTCTGCGAGGTCAAAGTGGTACGCTATCCCGCCCTTATCCCGCCACCGCTCGCACTCTGCGGTGTTGTCGTCTATGAGCAAGTCGGTAGGGTGCTGGCAATGAACGGACTTGTCGGGGGCTTCTATTGCTACATCTGCGCAACCGTGCCGGATAAGCCATTCAGTCTTTATATCTGCATAATCCTTTGTAAGGAATTTTACTTTTTCAGCGTGAAAAATATCTAGCAATTTATCAAACCACGGCTGCGGTTCCGCTACTGCGTAGAACTCTTTGGGGGTTGGTTTTGGGCAGCAGTTGTTGCCATTACCGTATAAGTCGCATTTATCATCGCACCAGCACCATTTTCCGAACACATTATGCTCCAGCTTTATGCCAAAGTGCTTTTCTGCCGTGCCGTAGAAATCTATGATAGTGCCGTCTTTGTCAAGGTATATCATTGGTTTCCTCCTCTTCTAATTCTGCAAAAACAGGATTTTTATATTCAAATTTCTGAAGCTCTAAAATTTCGTCTATTCTGCGAACTATATATTCAGCAAAATTTTCTACGTTTAGAATCAATTTTAAATTTTCATCTTGTCTAAGTTTTTCCTCGCCTTCTTTTGTTTTGTAAGGTTTTGCCAAATCTCTAGCCAAATCCAAAACATCTGGCATGAGATAATTTTTAAAGGTTTTCAGAGAAATAATCTCCTCTCTGCTTAGTAAAATATCAGTCATACCGCCTCCTTTGTCAAATCAAACATCGTGGGTTGCCCGCCGAAGCGGAACTGCCGCATAATGTCGCGGTATAGCCCCGGCGGAACAAGCGAACGCTCGTGAGGATAATTAAGTTGTTTAATTCCCTTCGCGTTATATCCTCCGCTCATTTTCTCTATAGTTTTTCTTCTAGCAATAACTTGTGTCCTTTGTAAAAATGTTCTGGAAAAATTTCCTAAAGCAAGTATTTTATTTGACAAAATTATCGTTGGCTTATGAACAGGGAATTTGTAAGAGCCATAGTTGCATTTATTTTTATACCCTATTAAATTTGCAAATTCATACATATAAGAAAAAATCAGGGAACTATTGCCGTTCTCCACCGCCCAAAACTTAGGCTTGTAATGCTGTATTATTTTCGCTAAAGTTAAAGCTGTGTTTATTCCGTTTAGCCTTGTTTCTTTGAATCTTGGTAAAAAATCAAAACCTTCCCATTTCTTTTTCCAGTGCAAATTCAAACCCTTTTCTTTTGTGTATTTATTCAAATTGCCTATTGACAAAGACACCCAGCTCTCACACGGCGGCGATGCAAATATGACATCGGGCTTGGGATATGTGTCCAGCACCTTCTTTGCGGTCGCAAAATCGCTCAAATCCAAGTCTATATGCTCCTTTCCGCTGCCTTTGCCAAACGAATAAACCTCGCATTCTGGCAACGCCTTTGCAACCGTGGCGGTCTCGCTGTCAAACAACGCCCATACAACGCGGAGTTCTTTGGTCATTGCTCCACCTCAAAATAAAACTTGCCACTAAACGGCGTTTCCGGCGTTATGCCGAAAAGTTCCGCTACTTGCTTTATGTATAACCCTCTTTTTATCGTTGCTTCCCTTGTTGTGCGTTTTGGCAACTTGTTTATTCTACATTGCAAACCGGCTATAAATTTTCTAAAGCCTTCTATGCTTTTAGCTCGCTTATAGTGATTTATTATTTTAAATGTGGGTACTAAGTTTTCTATGCTATCAAGTTTCTTTTTATCCCACTCAGGGAACATTGCTTTATACTTTGGTATAATATGGTCTATCTGCCAATCGCTCTCCAGCGGCTTGCCCGTGTATGCACACTTGCCGTTGTATTTCGCATATACTTTTTCTCGCAGGGTCATAGCAATCCCCCTCTTTTATCATAGCCAGCAACAAAAGCATCTACTATTGCATCGTAAAAATCTATCCACTTGCCTTTACTATGAATATCTGCTAAAACTTCACGATGCGTATCTATCCAGCCTTTTGCATATCTAACGTTATCTTCTTCATTCATGCTTCCACCCTCCTAAACTCAATCACTTTCACAATAGGGTTGCTATCCCAGCCATATCCACGCTTGGCGTTGATGTCGTCCCAGAGCTTTTGGAAATTTTGTCTAGTTTTTACTAACATTGTATGCGCTCCATAATTCCCCCTACAAAGTTCAATACCTTCTTTTTGAATGTTATCTATGCTAATTTCATTCAAAGGTTCTTCTCTAACCGCTTCCACTTGCAAATACAGGCGGCAGGCTTCGCGGGGCATGAATATGTTGGGTCTCCATGTTTCTTTGACTATCTTCATTCCGTTAATTTCTATTGTAGAAGGCTTATGGGTTGCCTTGAATATGTAGCCTTCGTTTAGAGTGCCTTCATTGACAACCTGCCACGTCTCCCTAACCCACAGCACATCGCCAACATCGCACTTGTATTTGATGCGGCGGGTCTGCGTTTTGCGACCGTTAAGGATAGCTCTAACCATGTCCGTGGTGAATAAGATTGGGCGTAGCTTTTGCCCTTGAATTTTGCTAGTCTGCATTTTTCACCTCCTCATAGACGTTAATTACTAAGAGCGGGAACTTTTCAAAGAAAAAGCTCGCCATATTCAACGCTGAATTTTTATCATCATCAACGTGTAATATCTCGTGATGATAATTTTCAACTCTTTTGCCAACAACCAGATATTTTTTCATAAATACCTCCACACAACATACCCATAAATCTGTATTAACATACCTCCTCCCACCTCTCCAAAACCTCGCTCCACCGCCACGTCTTGCCGCATTGCAGGCACTTGAATACCTCACTGCCTATGCTTGTTTCAGTTGTGGCTCCATCGCACTCGCACCATAGCTGGTCGTGTTCCCAAGTCATTTTCCTGCCCTCCTTGCAATTTCCGTGTTCACTTCAGCCAGATAGCTTCCCTTTGGAAGCTGCTCCTCTACAAATCTTATCTTATCTTCCGCATTGGTTTTAGCCCATTGTTCAAACGTTGGAAGGTTTAATGTTTTCAATTTTTCCATGCGCAGCTTTCTTTCTGCTAACTCTCTTTGCTCCCTTTCTTTTTCAGCATTCGCTGGAGCGGCAGCCTTATGGATTGTTCCGCAAAGCTCGCGGTATTTTATGCTCGCCCTTACTTTTGCCTCAGTGTAGCCCTCCCATCTGCGCTGGTTTATCCACGTGGATAAATGCGGGATTTTCGTTTCATCCTGCCATTGCTCTTTGTCCTTTTCAAAGAACAAAACAGCAAGAAGAAAATTCAAGTCTGGCATATCTTGCTTTTGCCATGCCTCCCAAGCCTTGATTTTGCTAGTTCCCTCGTGGCGCGGATAGAAGCTCCAAACTTTTTCAAAATCCTCCGAATAAGGTTTTACACTTTTTACACAATTGTGTAAATTTTCTTTTCTTTTTTTTATATTTTTTTCTTTTAAGTTAATGGTACTATTAACATCAGTTACGGTACTGTTACTTGTACTGTTACTTGGATTTAAGACCCCACCCCCCAAACCCCCCTCCCCGCGAGAGGCGGAATTTTCGCCAGAAATTGCCAAAAACGCGGTTTTTGAGCCGTTTTCGCGGTTTTGGCTCTGCGTATCATTTACACTTTTTTGTAAATTCTGTAAATTCTGCAAACTATTTTTTACACTATTTACACAATTTTGTAAACAAATTTCTATCTCTTTTTCCCGCGTTTTGCTTACGCAAATTACACTTTTTTGTAAATTCTGTAAAAAATCTACGAAAAGCATTACTAAAACCTCCAAACTATTTGCATGATTCTGCAAGCGGTTTGGAAGCCTGTAATAATCCATATAGTTGCGTTCCTCTTTTGGATTTGCCGACATCACTTTAACTAGCCCTCCAGCAGAAGAACCAAAAGGCGTGTAGCTCGTTGTCGGTGATTATGTAATCCTCTGAGCCAAACGCCATTTTCCAGCCGCTTTCGCAAGCTTCGTAGTACTCGCATTCGCGTGTGATAGGCGTTTTGTTCTGCTTCCAAGCCTCCGTTTTCTCTTTGGCTTCTTTCAAAACTCGCAGCGTTACTTTGAGCGGATATACACAGGCATTTGCCAGGGCGATTAGGTGTATTTTTTCATAGTTGTTAAAATACGCACCACGGAAATCCGCATAACGGAAATACGCACCACGGAAATCCGCACCACTGAAATTCGCACCACGGAAATCCGCATCACGGAAATCCGCATCACGGAAATACGCACCACGGAAATCCGCACCACTGAAATCCGCATCACGGAAATACGCACCACGGAAATCCGCACCACTGAAATTCGCATCACGGAAATCCATAACTCTAACTTTCTTCCGCCAGTCATTGCCGAGGCAATGACGCAGGGTTCTTGCGAGGTTCTTAGTTATTTTCATAGCAGAACCTCACGTGCGGGATTTTGTTTGCATATATAGTTTTGCAGATAAATTCCGCAATGCCATAGGGGTCTATAGGTTGGTCTAAAGCCCTTTCCTTGGCGTATTGCCCTGCCACAAATCCTGCCATAAGCTCTACGGCTTTTTTCCGCATCGCCCTTTTCGCCTCCTCCGTTATGGCAGGCGGCGCACCGCCCCCTTGAGTTTTCAAGGTTAGTGCCTCGTCGGGGGGTGCCGGATTTACCGCCGCCTGCTGTGCTTGTTGCTTCTGTCGCTCCAGTTCCGCTTGCTCCTGTGCCAAACGTCTCTGCTCCGCTTCTATTGCCGCCTGCGCCTCGCGCTGCTTCTTTGCTTCTGCCGCCAGACGCTCGCTTTCCTCGCGCAGGCGTTTGTCTTCCGCAATGCGTTTTTCTTCGGCTTCTCGCTTTGCTTTTTCTTCTGCGTATATCCAGTTGAGAGCTTTTTCCCAAGCCGCGATATATGCGTTTTTTTGCTCCCAAAAATCGGCAATTTCCGCTTCATTAAAGTAGCGGTGCGGTTGCTTGTCTTTGAGCGTTTGCAAGCCGTTTTCAAGCTCGTATTTTGAATTTGCGGGGATAGGTGCAATGTCTTTATCCTTGTTTTGAAGCGTGTTAAACCACTTCGTTACCTCTGCTTTTGCTTCGTCAATTTCATCAACCTCCGCCGTTGCTTTTTCAAAGGCTTCCGCGCTCATTTTTCGCATTGCGAGGCTGACGGCATCGCATTTTTTTGGAATGTCCGAAGTTGATTTTTTAACGACTTTGATATTTTTTTCAAAATCGTCAAACATTTGCTTAACTGGTTTAACGGCAGCTCTTACTATCTTTCTGCCCTTTTCCGTTGTCAAATCAACCTTTGGCAAAGTTTTCAGCTTGGCAAGTTCTTGCTCCGCTAAACCCTTCATTATATCCACGTTGAATATAGGCAAGTCTTCTCTTATGCCATCGCCCAGAATTTTCACGGGGTCTGTGGCTAGCGCGATTAGTGCGTTTTCTTCGCTCATAGGAAAGCCCTCCATTCAAAATCATACGTCACGCCAAATTCCGCTTTAAGCTCCGCAACGAGCTTTTCTGCCTGCGCTTCGCCAATAGTGTCCAGCTTGTCCTTGCAAAACCTGCGAACTATCGTAGTTGCCTTGTTTTTGTCCGGCAGGCTGCCGATAAATTCGCGTATGTTGTTGGCTTCCTCTTGGCTTATGCACTTTGCCGCTTCCGCTTGTTGCTGGGGGGGCGGGGGCGTAGCTCCGTCTATGTTCACTTTTAGGTCGGGTTGCTTTTGAGGCGGCTTTTGTGGCTCTGGGATAACCTCCGATTCCGCTTTCACGGGTTGCGCTGGCTCAAAATCCTGCACTTCTTCCGGCGCATAAAAGCCTCCCAAGCAAGCAGGATATAATGCTCTTATGCCTTCGGATACTGCACGGGCGCGGAGTAGTTGCGCGGGGTATTTGCCCCAAGTTTCTTTAGCAGCCAGCCCTGCTTTTTTCGCGCGGTCAATATCCCATTTGACGGTTATTTTGCCGCCCTGCGGGTGTTCAAGTTCCACCTCGCAAATAACCTCTGTCGTTTCCTTGTAGTGAATTTTGCCTCCGGCAGCTTGGAACCTGCCAAGCATTTCCGAAGATTTTAACGCGGGTCTGCCTTGTATTACATCGTAAGCCATTGCCGCGCGTGCGTAATGCAAGCCCTCGCTCTGTGCCACAAGCATAAGTGCCGCCGCCTGCTCCGGTGTTTTTACGCCAAACATATTGCTTTTCGCAATATACTGTGCCGCCCTTTCAATATCTGCCAGCGAAGCTAATGCTCCGCCCTGCGTTTGCTGCGTTGTCACAGCCGTTGTGTTGCTCATTGTATGCTCCTGTGTTATGCACCTGTGGGGTTTTTGAAAGGCTTGCGGGACACAGGTGCATAGTAACCCCGCAAGCCAGTTTTCTAACTGGCAGAGACTCGTATTCCTCAAGCCTCGTGCCGTCCGGCCTGAATGTCTTGTCGTATCGCGCCTGCCTGCCCTCGCCCTTTGCTATGCCCTGCCGTTTGAGCTTGTTAGCCAGCCTTGCTATAGCCTTGCTGTGGTAGCCGTGGTATTCCGCGTATTTCTTCTGCGAAACAAATCTCTTGTCCATAATGAGGGCGTTGAGGCTTGCCATAGCCTCCGCAATGAGCAGGGGCAGGAATTTCGCCTTGACATCGCGGTATTCCAGTAGCTCCGCTGGGTTCAGCCCCATTTTGGCGGCTTGGCTTAGGGTCATTTGGCAGCCTCGTATGCTGTGCAGTAGTCATTTTTGCCTGTTTGCTTAAAGAAGAATTCACAAAAACCTTCAATACATTTAGCAGCCTCCTCAAAAGAAGGCATATTTGCCTTTACATAATGGCGGGTTGTCTCTATGCCGTCTTCGGTGGTCTTTATTGTTATTAAAGCGGTTTCCAAATTCATTTCCTGCCCTCATTAAATTTGTCTATTATCTCTCTATTCTTTTCTGCCTTCAAAAAATCCGCTTGGTATTTGTAGTAATGGGCGATTTCTGTTGATAAAATCTCCTCTAAGTCCATAGCCCCTTTTATCAAGTTGCGTAAAGTTTTCAAGCCCTTTTCAAGATTATCGGGATACACCCTTGCCCTTGATTTTCGCAAAATACCAAGATTATCCATTTTCCGCCTCCAGCATACAAGGTATGCCGTGTTTGTCTATATGCCTTTGAAGTCGGGCATCTAACGCTATCCATTTAAAAGCGGCTTGCTTCGTTTTAAACGTCTCTATGAACGTGCAAGTTCCAAAGCCTATTTTGAAGACCTCAAAGCCGTCATCGGTGCGTATTATTTTGTGTTCCCATTCACTCATTTTGCCCCCAAATGTTGCAGGATAAATTTCGCAGCAAAATAAAACGCTAAAAACATCAATACTCCAACAAAAAAGCCGAATAATGATTTTGCCTTATCAAATTTTGCAAACCCAAAAACTTGAAGAATTATTACATAAAGCATTCCAGAGTAAAAGAACAATAGCTGTTTAATCATTTTGCCCCCCAAAACAACAAGCCCATTAGCAAAAATCCAACTGCTGTAGCTATGAGTAAAGCCCAATACTGATATTTTAATTTCTCGTCAAATTCCGTTTCCAGACGGCTTGCCCTTTCGTGCGTATAATCAACCAAATCTTCACGTAAACTCTGCCTCAGCTCATCTTGATTTTGTATCAAAATAAGCATTTCCTCTTTGGTGAAATAGGGAGGGTTAGGATTTTTTATGATAGTTTCTGGACTTAGAGTGTCGCTCATTCCCCCTCCTTGCTTTTGGCTTCTAGCTCGGCTATCCCCGCTTCTATATGCTTATTTAAATCTTCAATAGTGGAAGTGATTTTTTCCACGCCGCCGAAAGCGAGCCAAATAATTAGCCTTATTTTATTTACGAATTTTATCATATATCCTCCTTTTTGCTTTTGGTTAATAGTTTAAGAGCAGAATGAAAATTCATATACCCGCAATTATCGCAACAGGTGGCAACGCAAGAAACTACATTTAACATAGTTGATACTGTTTGCCGTATAAAACCATCTATTATAGAGAAGTCCTCATTACCGCATATAGGACATTTAAATTTCTCTATCTTATCGTTTAAGATATTGAGTATCATTTCCATATCAAAATCGTCAAACATCTTGCCCACCCCTGCTTTTGGCTTCTAGCTCTGTTAGATATTCGCATATTCGCTCCATAACTATCTTGCTATATTCATTTAACTCGCTCTTAGTTTGAGCAGTGCCATTCAAACAGTCGCAAATAGGGCATCTCATTTCCTTTGGTTCAAGCATCCTGCCCTCCCCTGCCGTAAGCCTTGATTATCGCTTCGGAGGCAAGCCCCAGTAACGAAGCGGTTAAGCCCCTCTCTTTGCGGCTTTTTGCCTCATTTTTAAGCAAATCTGCTGCTATAGGCGTTATTCCTATAACTTCCTTTTCTTTGGTAAAACCTAACTTTTCTTTTGCCATACCTATAATATAATAAATTTTACCAAAAAAAAGCAAGAAAAAAATAGAAAAAAGTAAAAAAATGTTATTTTTTACCTATTTTTTGCCTATAAATCATAAAAAGGGCTATTTTTGAGGATATTTTCTATGGAAAAAGAAGAAAAGGCAGAAGAACCGACAAACAATTTACAGGCTTTCATAAGGCGTAAAAACTTAAATCAAGGAGAATTTGCTAAACTTATAGGGGTGGCAGCCCCTACGGTTAGCCAATATATTTCTGGCGAGTCTGGAATTTCCACAAAAAGAATGCGTCTAATGATAGATATGGGAATAACTCCAGAAGAACTATTCGGGGAAACGGCAGGCAAAAAAATTAGAGAATTAGTAATATCTGATTATTTGTCTAGCGGTTTGGAAGGCAAAAAACTGAACTTTACAGAAGAAGAAGCCGCTGAAATGGTAAGGGTTGGTATTTTTAAACTACTTGGCAGGGGCGGGAATGTATGAATAAAATTACAAATATATATGATAAAAAAAATAATATAGACATTCTTATAAAATGGATTGAGAATAATTTAGAACATGAATTTATAGGAGATTTATTTGAAATTGTAGATATTATTAACGGCAATGATTATGATGAAAATGTGATTTGGCACTATACTAAAATGAATGTTTTAGAAAAAATACTACAACAAAATGAAGTTCAAATTCGCTTTACTAACACAAATGATTCTGATGACCCATTAGAAACGCGAGTTTATAAACCTTTTTTAATTAAAAATAAAGAAAAAATATTAAACAATTTGAACAATTTAGTAGAATTTAAATTATATGAAAGTGTAAAAAAAGATTTTATGGAATTAATAGAAAACAAAGAAAATACTAAAAAAAGAATTACAACTTGCACGTTTTCTATGAGCCGATTAAAGGATTCCTATGCTTTTTGGAGTAAAGAATACGCTGGGTTAGATGGGATTGCAATAGGATTTAATAAAAATGTATTAAAAGAAATATTTTCCGAAGGTATGATTTATGATGTTTTTTATATAGAACCAGATAAAGATATAAATTTAGTAGATGATGCTATAATAAGAATGTTTTCCGTTCTTATTATGAGGTTTTATAATCTTTATACCAAAAATCCCAAATACTTAGATTATATATCTTCAGAAAATTTTACTATATTAAGTCATATCTCCGATGTGCTTTCTGGCATTGTTAAACATAAATCTTGGAAATACGAAAGAGAAACAAGAATTGTATTGGCAGATAGGAGAATTACAAAATTAACATTTCATAAAGAATTTGTTGGTGGTAAAAAAAGATTTTATTACCAAAATTTAGATAAAAGCGTTATTTCCTCCGTAATGCTCGCTCCAACTTGCAACGAAGAACAAGAAAAAGAGGTTGAACGGTATTTAAAAGACAATGGCTATAATATACCCGTTACAAGAAGCAGAGCATTTGATTTGAAATATTCAGATTTTAAAGGTTAGAACTATGAACACTGCGAACCTTATACAATGTTTTAATAGTTTAGATTTGCTCTGGAGAATTTTAGGTGTTATAGGTAGTATTATAGCTATTGGTGGAGCTATTACGAGTTTTGTAAAACGAGATAAAATAAAAAAGATTTTTACTAAAACAAAAATAGAAGGCATATTCACCGACCCACGAGACGACAAAAAATATAGAACCATAAAAATAGGTAGGCAAATTTGGTTTGCGCAAAATTTAGAGTATAATCTAAAAAGCAAAGAAGAAAGCAAAGAAGAATTTACAGGACATTATGATTGGGAAACGGCGAAAATCGCCTGTCCTCTTGGCTGGCACTTACCAAGCAGAGAGGAATGCGAGAAGCTAATAAAGTTTCTCGGTGGAAAAGAAAATGCTGGTAAAAAACTTATAGAGGATTTTAAATTTTTACAAAAAATTCCATCTAATCCTAACTGGACTTATTGTTGGTGGGCTGCTTCGGAAAATGATTGTAGTGCCTTTTGTATAAAATTAAAAAGAAATAACTCTATAGATATAGTTTCTGACAATAAAAATACTGCTTCTAATTTTGTCCGCTGCATAAAGGATTAAGGAGCCACCCCAATGACCAAGCCGCCCCTATTCCTACTCCTAGCGTTTTCCCTGTGCTTTGCTTAATGGAGCTATAACTATGTCCGCTTCAACGATATATAATCCAAATTGCGATAGCCTTCTTAGGGCTACTCTTGATTCAATATCTGCAAATGATAGCTTGAAAAGATTTGCTGATAGCGTGATAGCTGTTAATAATTCACTACAGAAAATCATTTCAGATAACATTACTACCGAAGCGTTGATTAAGTCGCAAGAATTTTATAGCTCTCAATTTTCAAATTTTACAATGGTTGTTAGCGTTCTTGCATTTTTATTAACTGCAATTTGTGCTATTTTGATTACAATAAATTTCCGCTCAACAAAAGGAGTAAAAAAGAAATTTAAAAAACTAAATAACGAACTTGTAAATGATAGAAAAAAGCAAAAAGAAAAATCCGATATCTTGTCTAGACTTATTAGTAAAAGATACTTTGACATAGCATTAGAAAATCTTAAACTAGATAAATTTTTTGAGTATTTTGCAAATATGTATCTTTTTTGCGTTTGCTTAATGGAAATAACTTTAAATGCTCACGATACAAATAATTTGCACAATTCATATAGGGCATTTAAAGAAAAATGCAACAAGAAAAATATAAAAGAAGAGTTTAATTCATTTAGTACTTATTATTACCGTTTTATTACGTGCTTAATAAACCTCTTAAAGCATTGCGAAATTACCAAGCAAGATGTTTGTTTTATAAACGTTAAGTCTATATATAATGGATTTCGTGATTTACTTACTTGTGGTGATTTTAAACTTGGTTTGGAATGTGAGCTAAATATAAGCGGTTATACTCTAGAAGAAACTAAAGAAATTTTAGAATTAGCGAAACGCTACAGAGAAGAACTCCAACCAGCAAGCCCCTAGCCCCTCAAGTCCGGCGGGCTTATAGTAGCGGTTACCTGCCCCTGCTCCATCATCGCCTTAATCTCCCCTATGCCTGCCAGTGCCGCCAGCACAAGCCCAAAAGTGTGATATTTATCACAAAAATGACGATTTTTTAATAAAAGTGAGATATTTCTCACACTTTTGCGAAAAATAATGTATATTATAGGTGTAGGGCGATGTTGCCCTGCTAAAAAAAAGAGGTGTAAAATGAACAGATTAAGCCCATACAATGTTTTTTGGCTTTTTGCAAAAAGAACTGCGGAATCCAAAAAAGGCTTTGCAAAAAAAATGCAAGCCCTAAACGTAGAGCGTTACGGCAAAAAATACCCACTTTGGATGTTTTTAAAAGATGTTCCAAAAAAAGGCGAATTTTTTAAAGAACATTTTTGCAACTTTGAAAAAATGAAGCTGGCAAAAAAAATCTTTCCCGAAAGTTTCTTTATAACGGACAAACAAATGGAGTTAGGGCTATACGCTCCAACTAAAAAGCAGGCTGAAAGTTGGGAGGGCATTTAAATGCTTGAGGAAAAAGTGAAAGCAAAAATAATGGAGCTAATCGCATTGCACCCCAAGTGCGATGAACTCTCTAGCGAGGCTTACGAGCTTCGCGTAAATGACTTGTCGCAAAGTTTAATAAACGCTTGCAGAAATGCAGGCGCAAAAGACGGAACTATAGTCAAGGCTCTGGACTTTTTAAAATTGCACGATGACTTGCGCGGCGTTGAGGCTCATTGCCCGCCTGTGATTTCAATGGGCGCGCGGTTGCGCGATGGCGTGGGGAGTTAATTATGATTAAGCAAGGCAACCACCGACTTTATTTAACGCTGACCGAAAAACTTTTTGCGGACATTAAAGCTATGGGCTATATAACGCAAAAAGACATAAGCCATTTTATTTTGATGGCGGTTTCGGAAAAATTGGAGCGGGGGCAAAAACCGGAAGGAAGAACGCAAAGCGGCGATTAAAGCAACTTTGCCGCAGAAGGCGACACGGTTGCCCGTGCCGCCTTGCCGAATAATCGGCGGCGTGAAATGTTCCGCTGCAAAAAAGAAATGAAACCAATTCACAAAATAAAACATCTCACGCTAGGTGACAAGAATTAAAATAAACCTTGTTCCCTAAGCTTAAAATTTACAAAATAAATTAACCGCTATAAAAAATACCCCTCGTCAAGCCACCGCACGAAGTCGCCATAAGCCGCAAGCATACCCTCAAAGCCGGCAGGGCTTGCGCTCAAATCATACTCCGCGTAATGCGATGCGGTGGTGTTCACGTTGCTATGCCCCAGCATACGGCTAACCCTCACAAGCTGCCAGCCGGCACTTAGGCGAGCGGTTGCGCATGTGTGCCGGAACCGGTGCAGGTTGATGTCCTTTATGCCCGTCTCTCTTTCCGCTTTCTGCAATGCCTTTTCAGCCCAGTTAGCGAATGCCGTGCCTTTGTTCGTTTTGCCGAATGTCCTTATGTCCCTTTTGAAAATATATCCGCGCTCAAAGAGTTTTCGCATAGTAGGTGTTAGCGGTATATCCCTCGCCCTGTTCTGCGTTTTGGCATCTATAACGCCGGAAACCAATTTGTCATAAACCCTCAAAATTCCCAAATCCAGCTTGAACCATTCGGGCTTCAAAAGCGTTAGAGCCTTTGCCTCCACGCCGGAACACAGGGCTAACAGTATCATATCGTGAAGGTGCCAGCCGTTTATGCGCTCGGAGTAATTCCTAAGCCACCCCATTATTGTTTTAACCTCGCTAATCTCAAAAGGCTTTATTGCTTTGGTATTCTGCGGGGTTGCCTTTGCTTTTATCCCGTCAAGCAAATACCGCTCTTGCCAGCCGCAATGCTTGACCCCGTATTTTATTATTGTGCCAAGCCTGATAATCTCCTTGTTGATTATGTCCGCGCTTGATATGCCTGCCTTGCTGTCAAACCTCGTATGCTCGCGCCACGGCAAGTATGCCAATATATGCTCTCTTTTGATTTGGCTATACAAGGTTATTTTTTTCAGCCTGAAAAATTCCAGCAAATGCTCGCTTTGATTTTTGGCTTTAGCTATTGCAACCCTTGAATTTACATTGCCATGGCTATAATCGGAAATGTATTCGGTGAAAACCTGTCCAAGGCTTTTTTCAATAGGCGCATTCAGCTTGACATCCAAGCCGCTTTCCATGGCCGCCATCTTAACCCTTTTTGAGGATTCTAGCCATTCGGTTGCAAGTTCCCTTATTTGCCTTCCTGTTATGCTTTTGCGCTGCTCCGGCGTTAGAGCCTGCATAATAGCGTTATGAGCCGCGACCCATTGCCTTGCCGTGTATTTGTCTAACTTTATGGAGTAGCGCAGATTTCTCCCCGAGCTCTTGTCGGTGAGCCTGTGGCACTCATAGCCATCTACAATGAATTTGGAAACGCTTGGCATTTTACTTGACACCTACTTGACACCAAAACTAGAAAAAAATGCTACTCACAGCTACCAAAAAGCCTATTTTGGGTAGCTATGGAAAATGGGCTATATACCCAAAGAACGCGAGAAAATCAAGGGAAAACGGGGTTTTTGGGCTGATTTAGCTGATTATGGGATTAAACGCAAATACGCCAAAATCAGGCATTTTCCTCCACCTCCGCCAATGCCTTTTTCACATTTACTTGTCGCACGTGCCGGTTTGGATTTTGCCCATATTTATTGAGCAAGTGAATTTCCACCACTTGAATTAAATCTGTTATTTGTTTTTCAACTCTTTGCACTTGAAAAAACAAAAGCACGAGATAGCAAGAAATTGCAAACAATGCGAGGCCTAGAACTATGGAGAAAAGCATATAAATCCTTAGTCCAAAAGTTCCGCTATTTGCACTGCGTTTAGGGCTGCGCCTTTGCGAATTTGATCACCCACAACCCATATATCATACGCATTGTCTTGCGATTGGTCAACGCGAACTCTGCCAACTAGCACAGGGTCTTTGCCGCTTGCATCTATTGGCATGGGCCAGCGATTTTTAGAAGGTTCTTCTAAAATTTCAACTCCTGGAGCACTGCGTAAAACCTCATAAATTTCCGCTACACTTGTTTTTTTGGAAAGCCTTATATTTAAAGCCTCCGAATGTGCTCTCAAAACTGGAACCCTCACGCAAGAGGCATTTACGCGTAAATTTTCATCTCCAAAAATTTTGTGAGTTTCGGCAATCATTTTCCATTCTTCTTCGCAATAACCATTTGGCGCATGAACGGAGTTTTTTTCTGGGCTGCCATCGTTATAAGAAGAATTGTGCGGAAACAAATTAAAAGCATATTGGTAAGGTATAACGGTGCGTTTAAATGGTTTTCCTTCTGCAAGAGCAACGCTTTCTAACCTAAGCTCTTCCATAGCCATTGCTCCAGCTCCGCTTGCTGCCTGGTAAGTGCAAGCTTGTACTCGCTCAATGCCAAAAGCTTTGTATAGAGGAAACAGCGGCAACAGCATTATTATGGTGCTGCAATTTGGGTTAGCAATAATGCCCTTGTGTTTTTTTATCTCTTGCGGATTTATTTCAGGAATCACAAGCGGAACTTCCGGGTTCATTCTGAAATAGGATGTGTTATCCACAACCACTGCACCTGCTTTAACCGCAGAGGGCATATATTCTTTTGATATGGAACCGCCAGCAGAAGACAAAACTAAATCTATTCCTTCAAACGAATCGTGCCTTAATTCCTGCACCGTTATATCTGTGTCTTTGAATTTTATTTTTCTGCCTGCACTTCTTGCCGAGGCTAATAATTTCAAAGACTTGAGCGGAAAATTCCGCTCTGCCAAAATTGATAGCAATTCTTGCCCAACTGCGCCTGTGGCACCTGCTATAGCAACATTCTTCATAATTACTCCTTGTTTGTTATGGTAGAAATTACCAATTTTGCAAGATTTGCGCTTGTACGCGCCTTGCTAACACTTTCTCCTAATGTATCTGCTTCCAACCCAAATTGATGATGAATTTCATAACCTGCAAGCCGCAGATTATCCGCAGCCGCAAGCAATAAATCGTAAGATTGTTTTTTTTCGCCTGGGGGCGAGAGTTTTCTTATTTGCCTGTAAAAATTCATGCTGCTATTTCTCAAAAAAAGAGCCTTGCTCTCATAATATTCCCGTTTTTCAATGCCTTGGGAATTTATGTCTTGCCACTTTGGAAAAGAGAGAATGGAATCTGAAATTGCCAAAACGCTTTCCATAAGCAGCTTCTCTGCCGAGAGATAATTTGCGGTTGCAAATTCATCTACGGTATTTACCGGAGTTGAATCTCGGTTTGCTACCACAGTTGAATCTGGAACAATTTCCTTAAAGCCAATTTCTTGCCTAATGGATTCAAGTTTAAGGTAAGAAAAAAACGATGCGGCAATAATCACCGCAATAACTATAAACCATGAAATCAACTGCCTGAAAAAACCACGGGAATTTACGGAGCATATAACGCTTAAAGCTGCAATGCTCCAAAGAATTGCCACTTGAACAAGGTCTATGTTAAACAAATTATTCGCCATAAAAGATACACACTATTTTAAAATGGCAATTCGCTATCGGATTCATTTGTTGGTGGCGGTGGCAGGTTGCTTGTCAATTCTCCTTCGCCAGCATAGCCAAGCCTGGGAGCTAAAAACTCAAAATTATCCATTAAAATTTCGGTTACATTGTGTTTTTGCCCTGTTTGTGGGTCGTTCCACTGCCTGTAAGAAACCCTGCCTTCAACAAAAAGCGGGGTTCCTTTTTTTATGCCTAGTTTCTCTATGCGCTCCGCAAGCCTGTCCCATGCCACAATATTGTGCCATGCTGTGTCGTCTTGCATCTCGCCGGTATTTGGGTTGCGGAACCTTCGTGTGGTGGCAAGGGAAAAAGAAACCCTTTTTTTGTTGGTTTGCGTTATGCGAACCTCAGCGTCTTTGCCCAGATTGCCCATAAGCATTACTTTGTTTAAATAAGCCATATTATCCTCGTTTATTGGGGGTAATGTAGAAAAAATTAATCACTCCTTCTGTAAGAAAATAACAAATAATTGCGGGGGCAGGACTTGAACCTACGACCTTCGGGTTATGAGCCCGACGAGCTACCAACTGCTCCACCCCGCGGCAAAGTTACCATAAAATATAGAATTTTTTTTTGTAATTGTCAAGGTATATTGACAAAAATCAGAAAAATTGCTATATTTATAGACCTATGAAAAATATAGAGAAGCATCGCAATATTGGTATTTCCGCTCACATAGATTCCGGAAAAACAACTTTAACAGAACGCATTTTGTTCTACACAAAACGCATCCACGCCATCCACGAAGTTCGCGGAAAAGACGGCGTTGGCGCAACAATGGATTCTATGGAACTGGAACGTGAGCGCGGCATCACCATTCAAAGCGCAGCCACTTATGCCACTTGGAAAGACATAACCATAAACATAATAGACACCCCGGGTCACGTGGACTTCACCATTGAGGTGGAACGCTCGCTAAGAGTGCTAGACGGCGCGATTTTGGTTCTCTGCGGCGTTGCCGGAGTTCAGTCTCAGTCCATAACGGTAGATAGGCAAATGCGCCGCTACAATGTTCCTCGCATAGCTTTTGTGAATAAATGCGACCGTGCCGGTGCAAACCCGCTCCGCGTTGCCGACCAGCTTCGCGAAAAGCTGCACCACGTGCCTTGCGTTATGCAAATCCCAATAGGCTTGGAAGATAAACTGAAAGGCGTTGTGGACTTAGTCAAAATGAAAGGTTTCCTCTTTGAGGGAGCAAATGGGCAAGACATTAAAGAAATAGATATTCCCGAAGACCTAAAGGCACAAGCGGCTGAATACCGCACAAAAATGATAGAATCCGTTGCCGATTTCAACGACCACATAATGGAACTAGCCCTTGAAGGCAAAGATGTTCCCGAAAACATGCTAACAGAAACCATCCGCAAAGCCACAATAGATTTGAAAATCACCCCTGTATTTATGGGTTCTGCCTATAAAAACGTAGGTATTCAAAAACTTTTAGATGGCGTAGTAGATTATTTGCCAAACCCAACAGAAGTTAAAAACATTGCCCTCAACCTAGACAAAGGCGAAGAACCAACCGAAATGGAAAGCAAAGACGATAAACCCCTTGTTTGCTATGCCTTTAAATTGACAGACGACCGCTACGGCCAGCTCACTTATGTTCGCATATATCAGGGTATGTTGAAAAAAGGTTTATCCATCACCAATATGAGCACTGGTAAAAAGGTTAATATTGGGCGTTTGGTTCGTATGCACGCAGACCAAATGGAAGATATTACCGAGGCAGGAGCTGGCGATATCGTTGCATTGTTTGGCATAGACTGCGCAACAGGTACCACCTTCACAGACGGCTCTCTCCACATGAACATGACCAGTATGCACGTTCCCAATCCTGTTATTGAACTTGTTATTGAGGCAAAAAACAGAGACGATTTGGCAAACCTTTCAAAAGCACTCAACCGTTTCACCAAAGAAGATCCAACATTCCAAGTTTATGTGGACAAAGAAAGCGGGCAAACCGTTATCAAGGGCATGGGAGAATTGCACTTGGATGTTTATGTTGAACGCATGAAACGCGAATACAAAGTAGAAGTCCAAACCGGAGCCCCGCAAGTTGCCTACCGCGAAACAATAACTAAGTCCGCTGGTTTTGATTACACCCACAAAAAGCAAACAGGTGGTTCGGGTCAGTATGCAAAAATTATGGGTGAAATGCGCCCAATGCCTGTAGAAGGCGATATGGAAAAGGTGTACAATTTTGTAAGCTCCGTTGTGGGCGGCCGCATTCCAAAAGAATTTATCCCAAGCTGCGACAAAGGTTTTCAAAGCTGCATGGAAGCGGGTTCTTTGATTGGCTTCCCTGTTGTTGGCATAGAGATGGAAGTTAAAGATGGTCAATACCATCCTGTTGATTCTTCAGATATGGCTTTCCAAATTTGCGCTAGAATGGCTTTCCGCGAGGCTTTCCAAAAAGCTGGTGCGCAAGTGCTTGAGCCGATTATGAAAGTTGAGGTTCAAACCCCAACCGAATTCCAAGGCAGTGTGGTGGGCAATCTTTCCCAACGCCGCGGCACAATTCAGGCAACCAGCGAACAGCAGAGCTACACCACAATAATCGCAGAAGTTCCCCTTTCCGAAATGTTTGGCTACGCCACCGACTTGCGCTCAATGACCCAAGGAAAAGCAGAATTCACAATGGAATTCTCCAAATACTCCCCTGTGCCCCGTGGCATTCAGGAAGAGTTGATTAAGAAATATGGGGATAAGGCAAAAGCGGCGGGGAGATGATTCGCACTCAATTCCCTGTTCTATCTCAAACTATAAACGGTCATCCGCTTGCTTTTTTGGATTCCTCTGCAACAACGCAAAAACCGCTTTGCGTTATTGAAGCTATGAACGATTTTTACAAAAACCATTACTCTTCGGTGAAAAGAGGTGCTTATGCTCTCTCTGCACAAACAACGCAAAAGTTTGAAGAAACACGCTTGAAAGTTGCAAAGTTCATAGATGCACCTAACGAAAATTCCATAGTTTTCACAAAGGGCACAACGGAGAGCATAAACTTGGTAGCTTGGAGCTATGGGCTTGCGAATTTTGAACCCGAAGATGAAATTTTGCTATCTGTTTTGGAGCACCACGCAAATATTGTTCCTTGGCAGTTGGTTGCAAAAGAAAAAGGTGCAAAAATAAAGGTTATCCCCTGCGACGATAACGGGGATTTGCAAATATCAAAGCTCCCAAATTTGCTCGGCAAAAAAACAAAAATCGTAGCCCTTGCAAACATAGCCAACAGCATAGGAACGGTAAATCCTTTAACCGAAATTATACCCATAA
>Ga0268262_10002270_pt1 | contig 22524 bp, 15 predicted proteins | sample TergutNc150P3_FD_190354 | JGI IMG/M metagenome (GOLD analysis project Ga0268262, IMG submission 190354) | Nasutitermes corniger P3 segment gut microbial community from laboratory colony in Florida, USA - Nc150 P3 (SPAdes) (version 2) | ecosystem: Host-associated > Arthropoda: Insects >...
GCTTTCTCTAACTCCTTATATTTCAATAAGTTAGCTAAGACTAATGCTGATAATGTGCAGCCGCTGCCGTGCCGCTGTGCGTTTATGCGTTTGGATGTGAATTTTATGGGGACAGGGGAGTTGGGCAAAAATAACAGGTCATCGCTTTTTTGATTGGCAGAATGCCCACCTTTTACCAAAACGGCGGTTTTTGGCGAGCCTTTTAAGAGGCCCAAGAACTCCGCTTCGGGCAGATTTGGCGTTATAAGATTTGCGTAACTAAAGAGTTTTTGCCAACTTACAGCGTTCTTCTTGTGGAATTTAAAACCTGAACTCGCCTTTATAATTGGGTCCCATATAATAAAGGCTTTGGGGTATTTTTTGCGGAGCCATTTAAGGATTTTTTCCAGCATTTGGGGATTTTCCACTAAGCCTATTTTTACATAGCCAAAAGTGCGAGCTTTAGAAAGGATTTCTAACTGCTCTTTTATTTGCTGCCAAGGCAGCCAATTTGGTTTTGCAAAGAGGTTTTCGTTCTGAATTGTGATGGCTGTGCAAACCGCTTGCCCGTAAACTTTGCAATGCTCAAAAGCCTTTATATCCGCTAAAACGCCCGCGCCTGCGCTAGGGTCAAAACCGGCTATGGTCAGGGCAAAAGAAGGGCAGGGAGGGCAAACAAGCACCAAAACAATATAGTAAATGCCGAGATATTTCTAGTTAACATAATAGCCATTATCGGCAAAAAGTTTGACCACTGTTCCCCCCGTTAGCTCTCCGAGCGGAAAAAACGGGGGGACAAATGAAGATTTTTTTTAAATCTCCATTCAAGGGGGGTTTACTTAATAGGAATCCTTAAAATCCTCTTTTCGTTTCCAAATGAGACTTTCACTATGTACAGACCCTTTGGCAAATCAGAAAATGAAACTGAATATACTCCGCTTGCGAAGTTGAATTTGCGTATGGAGTTTCCTTTTAGCCCAAAAATCTCAACAATGGCATTGTCTTTTATGGCAAGGCTAATGCCATTCTTAGAAGCTATTGCAGAATTCATAAGCGCTGTTTGCGGAAGCATCATAATTGGTGTGTTGCCATTGGAACTGCTAGAATTGGTTACGCTTGAGCTGCTACTTATGCTAGAGCTACTCGGTGCAGAACTTGAACTCGGCTGTGCCTCTGATAAGGCTTTTAAGTTGGGCATATTGCCAGTCGCCAAAAGACCGGTTAAAAGCTGCATAGCCTTGTTGAAATAAGACTCTTCGGTTTTTCCAATCATTGTTGTCCAATAACTGTTCATATTTGTTTGATATTTGTTATCCACTTGCAAAGAATTCATCAAAGGCCCTATAAATGTTGAATTGTTGCAGCAGCCTCCCATGCTACCATTGACATTTATTGCACCATTAATGCTTGTTGCGGTTTTGGTACTTACCCAAGCTGCGAGTTTATCTAACAATGTTTTTGCATCTGCGTGACCATACCAAGCATAAGACCAAGCCCAACGCCAAGGAGCACGTGAGGCATCATAACCAAAGTCATTGTTATCTACGGGGTTGCCGTTATCGCTGCTCCAGTCAGAAGGAAGCCCTGTAGTTTGATTTTGGTTAGCTTTTAGCAAGGTATAGTTTCTGGTCAGAGCAGTTGTCCAAAAAGAATTGTCCACTCTCTTAAAAAGCTCAAAGGCAGCAGGGCTAACATAGCTGGGGTTTCTCTTGCTGTTCCACATATCTCCGGGTTTGTGAAGGCCATCGGTTTCCATTTCAAATTGCTTTATTTTTCCAATTAGAGTTTGGGCATCGTTTAGATATTTTTGGTCTCCAAATTGGTAATATGCCATTTCAAGGGCAAAAGCTACATCAAACTCGGCATCGGTTGCGGCATTATACTCAGCAGTATTGTTAAAACCATTTATTTTCCAATTCATAAGATTATTTTGGTTCAAAAAATTATTGTAGTAAGCCCATAATCTATCAAATTCGTCTTTATAACTTCTGGAATTATCGCTGAAATAGACCATCATTATCATACCATACCCAATGCCTTCGCTAACAGTTTGTGCTGTATTATCAAATTTTATTCTACCTAGGGTTTTGTTTTGGTTTTCTTCATAATGGGTACTTATAAAGCTCGTAAATTTGCTTTTTAAGTTGGCAGAAGCATTTGCCGCTGTTGTATTTATTGTTCCATTGCCGTAGTTTTTCTCCTGTGGATAAGGGAAGTTGACAGCGGAGTATGCGCTAAATGCACATAGAACGAGTAGAAAAACGACTTTATTAACCATAAAATCCCCCTAGTGATACTTTCTTTAAATATATATTATATAGTATAAAAAATTACAAAAAATGGATTTTTTTGTTACCGTCTGGTAGTCACAGCACGTGCATGGTGGTAAAATCCCTCAGAATTTGCTATTTCCGTTATATTCTCGGCGTTTTTTAGCAAAGCCCTTTGGCTATACCTTATTATGCTGGTTCTTTTTAGAAAATCGTAAACCCCAAGCGGGCTTGCAAACCTGGCGGTTCCGTTTGTGGGCAAAACGTGGTTTGGGCCGGCAAAATAATCTCCAACCGGCTCGGAGGAATAAGCCCCAACAAAAATTGCTCCCGCATTTTCAATCAGCTTTTCCAATTCGTCCTGTTTTTTTGCCACAATCTCCAAATGCTCCGGCGCAAGCCTGTTGACAATTTCCGCAGCGGCATTCAGGTTTTTCGCGATGAAAATGCACCCATAAGCACCTAGCGATTTTTCTAAAACTCCCCTCTTTGGGCTTGCTTTTACCTGTTTCTCTATGCAAAGGGCTAATTTTTTTGCAAAAGCCTGGGAATCCGTTATGCAAACGGAGGCTTCAAAACCGGAGCCATGTTCCGCCTGCGAAAGCATATCTGCGGCTACCCACTCCGGGTTTGCTGTGCCATCTGCCAAAACCGCTATCTCGGAGGGGCCTGCTATCATGTCTATGTCCACTGTTCCAAAAACCTCTTTTTTTGCATAAGCCGCAAACACATTGCCAGGGCCAACTATTTTATCCACAGGAGCAATCCCCTTTGCGCCGTAAGCGAGCAAGCCAACAGCCTGCGCTCCACCGATGTGGTAAACCTCTTTTATGCCAAGTTCATTTAGCACAAAAGCAACGGAGCTGTGCAAGCCGCCTTTTATAGGGCTAACTACAACTAACTCCTTAACGCCAGCGACAATGGCTGGGACTGCGTTCATAATCAAAGTGCTGGGGTAAACCCCTGCCCCACCCGGCACATACAAGCCTACCCTCTTCAAAGGGCGAATTTTCTGCCCCAAGACTTCACCGTCTTTACCCTTAAAACTCCAAGATTTTTCAATTTGTTTCAGATGAAAAACCTTGACATTTTCAATGGCTTTTTTCAGGGCTTTTTTCAGTTTTGGAGCTATTTTCATAGCGGCTTTTTTTATCTCAGCTTCGTTGACTTTCAGATTATTTTTTGCCAATCCATCGTATTTTTTTGAGTATGCAAGAGCCGCTTCAAGCCCATTGCTTTTAATATCCGCGAGAATTTTTTTTACGAGCTTTTCTATCTCGCTGTTTTGCGATGCAGAACGGGAGCAAAGCCTTAAAACTTCGGGCGAATTTGAATTTGCTTTTATTATAGGAATCATGGCAATTTTTTCTCCAAGATAAATCTAGGTCTCTGTTTGGTTTCCAAATAGATTTTACCTGTATATTCGCCAACAATGCCTATGGATAGCAAAATTAAACCCCCGATGCTCCAAATAGAGCAAATCACGCTTGACCAGCCGGAAACTGTATCGCCTGTAAAATACACAGTTATGGAATAAGCTATCATAGCTAAACTTATTATAAAAATCACAATGCCCAGAATTGTCACCATCCTTATAGGTTTTGTGGACAGCGATGTTATGCCTTCAATGGCAAATCTCAGCATTTTTCCAAACGGGTATTTGCTCTCCCCTGCCAGCCTTTCTTTGCGCTCGTAATATGCAATTCCCGTTTTGTAACCGAGCATAGGAACTATGCCGCGTAAAAACAAATTCACCTCTTTGTATTCCGCGAGGGCATTCAAAGCGTTTTTGCCCATAAGCCTAAAATCCGCGTGGTCGTAAACTATATCCGCGCCCAAAAAGTTTATGAGTTTGTAAAAAATATGCGCTGTTGCACGCTTAAAAAACGAATCTTTATTTCTTTTAGATCTAACTCCATAAACAATTTCGCAGCCGGAGCAATATAATTTCAACATTTCGTCAATGACGGAAATATCATCTTGTAAATCCGCATCTATGGAAATGCAAGCATCTGCAAATTCCTTGGCGTAAAACAAACCGCACAAAAGCGCATTTTGGTGCCCCCTATTCTTTGATAGTTTTAGCCCGGAGAAAATTTCTGGATTACTTTTGCAAAAATTTTCTATCAGTTCCCAAGTGCAGTCTTTTGAACCGTCGTCTACAAACACTATCTTTGACTCTTTTGAAATGGCATTGCTCTCCATGAGCCGCCGCATAAGAGCCTGCAATTGCTCTGCCGTTATTGGCAGAACTTCTTTTTCGTTGTAGCACGGCACTACTAAGGCTAAAATCGGTTGCATCACTACCCCACCTCAATTAAAATTTTCTCTTTATATCTTCTAAGGGCATTTTCATAAAAATAGCTTCTCCTTTTGGTGTTTCATAAGGGCTTGGCAAAGATAGTAAATCGGAAATCAGAGTTTTCATCTCCAGAGCGGAAAGCTCCGTTCCGCTTGTGATAGCCGAGCTGTTTGCAAAAGAGAGGGCGTTTTTTTTGAATATATTGCTCTCTTTGCTTTCGTTTGCATCTTCTAAAAAAATCCTTATCGCGTTTCGCGCTGCGCTAATTTTCAAATGGGATGGGATTCCGCGCAAACGCCAAGTGTTAGAGCCAAAGGGTTCTAAGTGAAAACCCAGCCTTTTAAGCCCGTCTTTCTGTTCTTCTAAAATCGGCGATAGATAAGTGGGAATTTCAACAGTTTCTGGGAATAAAAGTTCTTGGCTGTTCAAGTTTTCGCCTTTTTGCAATGCTTGCAACGCTCGCTCGTAAAGGATTAATTTATGCGCCCTGTGCTGGTCTATTATCAGTATGCTCTGCCCTTGTTCGCAAACTATAAACGATTTGCCTATTTGCAGACATTCCAAGGCGTAAGGTACGGTGGGTGTTTGATGGAGGGGAATTATACGATCGTCGGGGAAAAGCTCATTGCTGTTGTCTGAACCCCGATTGGCCAGGATTAAAGGATTTACAGGATGTTCATAGGGGGGTTTGTTTGCTGTGTAGGCTGGTGGGGTTTCTCTCAGCACGTTTGTGATGGAGATTGAGGGGTAAGAAATTGCGTTTTGCAGGGCGTTGTGGACGGCGTGGTTTACGGCTTGGAAAACTGAGTTGTCTTTTGAGAAACGAACTTCCCTTTTTGCTGGGTGAACATTTACATCAAAAGTTTCCAAAGGCATTTCCAAAAAAATAACGGCTATCGGAGAATAATCGCCATAAGGGGAATAAGCCTGGTTGATGGCTTTGGTTATTAAGGCGTTGTATATTGGGCGTTTTTGCAAAAATATATAGTGGGCATTTCTTTTCCCAGCTTGCAAACTTTCCGGCGAACTTATAAAACCAAAAACCCGAATACCAAACTCCTCCCATTCAACCTCTTTCAAAGAACGAGCCGCAGAAGCCCCCAAACAATCGGAAATTCTCGCCTGCAAATTGCCTTCCGCTGTGCAGAATAACATACGGTTGTCCGCTCTGTACTCAAAGCGAACATCTTCGTTTGCCATCGCTAATCTTGTTACGCAATCCAAAATTCTGGAATTTTCAACAGAGTCATTTTTCAAAAATTCCGCCCGCACCGGAGCGTTGAAAAACAAATCCTCTACGATAATCGTTGTGCCAAAAGGAATTGCCGCTTCTTCTTTTGCTCTTAAAACCCCGCCTTCAAACTCCGCTCTAACACCGGTGACCGAGGAGCGCAGTGCGGTTTCTATAGTCAGCTTTGATATGGAAGCTATAGAACTCAACGCTTCGCCTCTGAACCCATTTGTGCTGAGTTTGAACAAATCGCTAGCATCTCTCAATTTTGATGTGGCGTGGCGCATAACGCTTTTCTCTATATCTTCGGGTTCTATTCCGCAGCCATTGTCCGAAATTTGGATTAAATCTTTGCCACCTTTTTGAACGGAAATTTTTATCTGAGTGGCTTTTGCATCAAGGCTGTTTTCCACCAGCTCTTTCACCGCAGAAGCTGGTCTTTCAATAACTTCGCCTGCTGCTATCTGGTTTACTACACAGTCCGGCAAAAGCTGTATTTGGGGCATAGCTGTTAATAAACAAATTTCTTTGCAGTGCCGTTCAGTTTTAGTAAATATATACCGCTTTTCATACTTGAAGGCAGTTCAACAGTCGCCGATAAATTACCCGCTGGTATGCTGTAAAAAGCCAATTTTTGCCCGTGTATGTTATAAATGCTTACCACAGAGTTCCGGCTGGCAAAAGGCAGTTCCAGCGTGATATTCCGCGCATTCACTGCCACAATATTAAAACCTGGAATGTTCGCGGGGTTGCTATTTTTAATAGCCTCCGGCGGTTCGGGGTCAGTGCCAGGATCGGTGCCTGGGTCAGGCGGCACAATGGGATTATCTATTCTGTTGGAAAGAGACGATATAGCAATCAAATACCAAGCATTGTGCGGAAGCCACTGCTCTATCCAACGCCAATTTTGCCAGTCAGAATCGGGGTAAGGTTTCCATGCTATATCATTTTCATTTCCATCTTTAGCGGTTATTCCATTGCAAATTCCGCCTTTTATGTTGGGCTTGGGTTTTGATGAATTGTACTGCGGATAATTTGTTTTTCCAAAACCGAACATCGAGGTGATTGCAAAGGGATTTTTACCAAGTATCCAGTCTAGCTGCGCATAAGCCATGCCAAACAAGGTGTCTGCCCAGAATTTGCCGCTTGGGTCTGCTAGTTGCGCACCCATTATAAATGCCGATGCAAGGGAGGCTATGCGAGCGTTCTCCCCCTGCCACCAATAACCGGTTTCATTGGTATGAGGCATAAAAAATCTCGCATTGTGCGGAGTGGAGGGTTGCTGCCCCGATTGCTCACCGTAAATCTCAAATTCATAAAGGGAAAATCCGCCATTTTGATTCCCACGCTCCACGCCATACATCCTTACATAACGGGCATCAGCGGGAGTAAGGGTATGCGTTTTGCTCCCAGCACTTGTGTTATTGGTGATGGTTAAAGCCGTAGCCCAGTTAGTTCCGTCGGTGGAAACTTCAATTCTATAAGTTTTTCCATACGCTGCTTCCCAGTTGAGAACCACTTTGTTCACTTTATAAGTGCTGCCTAAGTCTATGTATATCCATTGATTATCGTTTTCAGCTCCGCCTTGGTAGCTTGACCAGCGAGTTGTGGAATTGCCGTCAATTGCCAAGTTGGGTGTATAGCTTGCTTCCGAGCGAGAAGCCGTTGCCGTGCCGCTGAGCGCAAGGTTTGTTTCGCCAGGGTTTGCGCCAGACGAGGCATCTCCGTACATCTTAGCATATTCAAATGGATTTGGCCTTTCATAAGTAATTTTTGCATACCATTGCAAATTTTTCTTTATAGTGTTTCGTACATTATTTTTTATTGTAGCGGTTGGGTTGCACACTTCCACATAACGTGCAAGGGCAACTATGGGTAAACCTTCATCGGCGGCATGATAAAATGGGCGGATGTTTCCGCTTTTATTAACGGTGTAAAACCATCCTTCATCGGATTGACGGCTCATAAGCGATTGCGCTCTAGTATCTGCGTCTGTTTTGTAAGTATCTTCTTGCGTGGCGTTATAGAGTTCGGTTGCGGCAAGGAGTGCGGCATAATCGTCTATGATGTTTTCTACGCCATCGTTTAAATAAGAGATGTTGTTTGTTTTGAGTTTGGCATAAGCTCGTTTTGCTGCTGCTAAATATTGTGCTGGAGTACTATCACCGCTAACGTTCATTTTATATGCCCTGGCAAGAGCCGCTATGGAAACGCCTCCACCTTCGCGAAATGACGACTGAAAATTGCCGTTACGTTTTCCATCTGAATCGTACCAATTGCAGATTTCACGTGAATATCCACCCTGCCCCCAGTTGTCAAATACAGATATATAAAAATAATTATCCTTTGAGAGAGCGCGCAAAAGATAGTCTGTACCCCAAGCGGCCTCGGATTTTGCCGAAGTGCTAAAAGTCCCAGGCTGCATTTCAATGGCGTGTAGCAAGGAATATGAAACAAGCGGAATTTGCTGAGGATTGAAATAATTTGCAAAAGACAAATGTGAGAGATGCTTGCCTTCATCGCCAGCGGCATCGTTCCAGCCACCGTATATATCATGGTATTGGCTAGTTCCGTAAATCTTTAAATTTTTATCCCCTGTTGAAGTGTTTCTCATTCCATTGAAAAAGCTCACTTGAAAAGTTCCAGTTTCCGTTTGCAGGATTTTTTCCCCTATTTTAAACGGTGGCGATTCCTTGGAACCAACTTTTAGCTTGTACCCTGTCCCTGCTTGCTCAAAGCTGCTAAAATCCGCTATTTTAAAATTGCGTCCGCTCCAGCCAGGCACAGAAGTCTGCGCTTCAAGGGTTATTTCTAGCACTGCGGTACCGCTTGAATTCACTAAAGAGGCTTTGGTATCCGCAATAGCGGCAGAAGATTGTATAACAGCGCGTTTTGGCCCATTTAGCTCATACCCTACTTCATTTACGAGAATATCTTGGGCAAAAGCAGAGGAAACAGCGCAAACCACGAAAAAAAGAGCGAGAAAAAGATAATAGCGCATACTTTAAATATAGAAAAAATTTCTACTTTCCTGCATTATGCAGCCTACCGCCTCATACACCGCCCTCCGCTCCCTTATAAAAGAACGCATTTTGCTGCTAGACGGCGGAATGGGTACAATGGTCCAGCGTTTTAAATTAAACGACAAAGATTTTTGGGGGTATGGCGGCAATAATGACATTCTAGTTTTAAGCCGCCCCGATGTTATAGAGAGCATACACTTGGAATATCTCAAAGCCGGAGCAGACATAATAGAGAGCTGCACCTTTAACTCAAACGCCATAAGCCAAGCGGATTACGGGCTTCAAGACGAATGTTACAAACTGAGCAAAGCAGGAGCGGAAGTAGCCAAAAAAGCCATTGAAAAGTATGAAGCTGAATTTGGTGGTAAGCATTTTGTAGCGGGTTCAATTGGCCCAACATCCAAAGCTACCGGTATGGCAAGCGACATAGAAGACCCAGCGGGGCGAGCCATTTCATTTAAGGAACTTTCAGAGGCGTATAGAACGCAGATAAAAGGGCTTTTGGACGGCGGTGCGGATATCCTTTTAATAGAGACAATTTTTGACACACTTAACTGCAAAGCTGCTTTATACGCAGCTTCGCAGGAGCAGGAAGAGCGAGGGATAGAAGTTCCCGTTATGCTTTCCGCAACCATAAGCGATGCTTCCGGTAGGTTGCTCGCAGGGCAAACGATGGAGGCTTTCTGGAATTCGGTTTGCGGCTACGGTTTGTTTTCAGTCGGCTTAAACTGCGCCCTTGGCGCAGAGGAAATGGGTTCGCACATCGCGGAAATTTCCAGAATTGCAAATGTTTTTGTGAGCGCATATCCAAACGCTGGCTTGCCCAACCCACTTGGCGGCTACGACGAAACACCGGAGGGTATGGCTGGCCACATAGAGAGATTCGCGCAAAACGGCTGGGTGAACATAGTGGGCGGCTGTTGCGGCACCACGCCGGAAAACATAGCCGCGATGAAAAAAGCAGTGCAAGGCAAAGCACCGAGAAAAATTCCGGAGATAAAAAATATAACCAGGCTCTCCGGCTTGGAACCCGTTAATATAACGGAGCAGAGCAATTTTATGAACATCGGCGAGCGAAACAACATGGCAGGCAGCTTGAAGTTCGCAAAGATGGTGAGGGAAAATAATTGGAGCGAGGCAATTCAGTTGTCTATTTCCCAAATTGAAAACGGCGCGCAGATAATAGATATAAACGTAGATGACGGGCTGCTAAATTCAAGCGAGAAGATGAAGCATTTTGTGAACCTATATGTTTCTGAGCCAGCGGCGGCAAAATGCCCTATAATGATAGACAGCTCGGACTGGAAAGTGCTTGTGGCTGGTATGGAGTGTTTCCCCGGCAAGGGCATTGTGAATTCGCTTTCGTTGAAGGAGGGCGAGGAAAAGTTTTTAAAAAAAGCAAGAGAGGTCAAGCAGATGGGCTTTGCGCTTGTGTGTATGGCTTTTGACGAAGAAGGGCAAGCGAGCAGCTATGAAAAAAGGATAGAGGTTTGCAAAAGGCAGTACGATTTGCTAACCCAAAAACTGAATTTCAACCCCTGCGATATTTTCTTTGACCCCAATATTCTCTCCATAGGCACAGGCATTGCGGAGCACGCCGACTATGCAAAGGATTTTATAGAGACCTGCAAATTCATAAAGGCGAATTTGCCACATTCGCATATTTTAGGCGGAGTTTCAAATTTGAGCTTTGCGTTTAAAGGGAACAACGCCATACGGGAAAGTATGCACTCCTGTTTTCTGTACTATGCTTCAAGGGCCGGAATGGATTTTGGCATTGTGAACGCAGGGACACTCCCCATTTACGATGATATTCCCATAATAGAAAGGGATTTGATAGAGGATTTGATTTTCAACAAAAGGCCGGACGCAACCGATAGGTTGCTCGCTTATGCGGAAAGCGTTAAGGAACGCAAAAACGAAAACGCAAACACCCATGCCCTAGCTTGGCGCGACTTGCCTTTGGCGGAGCGAATTTCCTATGCCTTGGTTAAGGGCATAGATTCCTTTGTGGAGAGCGATGCAGACGAAGCCCGCGTTGCGCTTGGCAGCCCATTGAAGGTTATAGAAGAGCTTTTGATGAGTGCTATGAATAAAGTTGGGGAACTTTTCAGCCAAGGGAAAATGTTTTTGCCGCAGGTGGTTAAAAGCGCACGTGTTATGAAAAAGGCGGTTGCGGTTTTGCAACCATATATTGAAACGGAGCAAAAGGAAACAGGTGCGAAAGCTGGAAAAATTTTGCTTGCAACCGTCAAAGGCGATGTGCACGATATAGGCAAAAACATAGTTGCGGTGGTGCTATCTTGCAACAACTACGAGATTATAGACCTTGGGGTTATGTGCCCTACGGAAAAAATTGTGGAAGGCGTCAAGGAGCATAAACCCGATTTGCTAGGGCTTTCCGGGCTTATAACGCCAAGCCTTGCGGAGATGAGCTACGTTGCAGAAAGCCTCTCAAAAGAGAATTTGGATATTCCAGTTATGATAGGTGGCGCAACAACATCTGCGCTCCACACAGCGGTAAAAATAGCACCGAGCGGTAAGCAGCCCGTGGTTTATGTTCAAGATGCTGGCAAAGCGGTTTTTGTTGCGGAGCAGCTTTTAAACAAAACTAAGCGCAGCGCATTTTTGCAAGAGAACTCCGAAAAGCAGAAAAAACTGAGGGATTCCCAAAACAAGAAGGGAGAAAACCTTGCCCCGATAGAAGAGGCTCGGAAAAAGGGATTGGAATTGTTTTGAATTTACTTCTTCTTCTTGCTGCTAGAACTCTGTGCTTCCACTCCCTCAGATAGCCACATTTTCAGCAAGGTAGCCGCATTCTCAGGGTTTGCCATAGTCCATTCCTCTAACTTGTCTATCAGCTCATTTTGCTTGCGAACCGGTTCTGGAACATCCTCGGTTTCCGATTCAATGGAAATGCCTTTATAGCGTGGCACAGGTGGGTTCATAGCCTCTATTAAGCTGACCGCAACTTTTCGCAGGAACACAAATGCTAGAATAACAATCAAAACAATTGTTATTCTGAGTGCCCATTGTTCCCACAATCCCTCTTTGACAATCTGAGCCATAGCAGCTTGCTCATCTTCCCAGAAACTGCGGTCAAATTGCCAAGCAGCAACATAAACGCTATCATTTCTCTCCTGTGAATAACCTACGGCATTTTTAACCATTCCGGTAAGTATTGCCAAATCTTCTTCGCTGCGAGGGCGGTAAATCCGTTGCCCAGAAGCAGAATCGCGTTCATAAATACCATCCACCATAACAGAAACCGTAAGCCTTCTTATTGAACCTGGGCTACTTATTATCTGCGCTACGGTTCTATTAATCTCATAGTTGGTTATAGAAGCATCCGTTGTTGCACTGCCATCTTCCGGCGGAATATTTGAACGAGTTCCCTCATCCCGTTGCTCAGAACGCACAACTCTCCGCGTTGGGTCATAGCGTTCTTCAGTTCTGTTAACCTGGTCAAAATCCATATCTGCCGAAACCATCACTGTCGCTTTGTTTGGGCCTAAAAATCCTTCCAAAATTGAAAGAACCTGCCTCCTCAGGTAAGATTCTTTTGTACGGCGGAGTTCCATATTATGGTCTGTAAGTTCAGCAACGGCATTATCCGCGTAGCCTTTTGTGAGCATATTCCCTTCGGCATCCAAAACGGTGACCTGCCGCGCTTTTAAACCCTCTACCGCGCTTGCAACCAAATGCTGAATGCCTTTCACCTGCCTTTCGTTCAAATCTCCGCCTGGGCGCAGCTTAATTATAACACTGGCGGTGGCTTCTTCCTTTTTATCCATAAAAAGGGTTTGCTTGGGAATATTCACGTGTATCCGTGCTTGCTCAATCTCGTTAAAGGTTTCTATGGAACGCGCAAGTTCCGTCTCAACAGCACGGCGATAGTTCAAATTCTGCGCAAAATCCGTCATGCCCAACTGGTTTTTGTCAAAAAGCTCATAGCCCTTGCCCTGGTCTCTTGGCAACCCTGCCCTTGCCATAGCCATACGGATTTCGGCGGTTAGCTCCTTTGGGACTAAAATTGTGCGGCCATCGTTATCCAATTTATATTCATATTTATTCTCTTTTAAAAAAGCGGTTACATCCGCCGCCGCCCCAACATCCATATTCGCATAAAGCGTTGCCATGCGAGAATCCGTGCCATTTACCGCTTGCAGTGATATAACAACCAGCACGCCGGCAAACATCAAAATAAACGCAGAGGCTAAAATAGCCTTCTGAACGGCATTAAATCTTTGCCATATATCCCTGAACTGGGTTAATAATTGCCTAAAAAACTCAGACATACCGGGAATATAGTAAAAAAATAAAAAAAACGTCAACAGTTGTTTGCAAAATGCGAATTCTTGAATTTTTTTCCGCCTGAAAAGCGTCTAAGGTAATGGAAGTCAAAAATATAGGAGATTTTTTATGAAAATCTTAAAGATAAGCGCTTGCCTGTTTTTAATTTTAACAGCACAGACGTTTGCGCAGAGATTCACTGCGGGAACTACGGACTCAATACACACGGGATTTTCCAGTTCAGATGTGTATTATGGATATTTTCCTTATAGCAGGCAAACTGCCGCGCTAGGAGAAAAAAAATCATATTATGCAAATACAATGCTCATCGGAGGGCCGGACACTACCTTGGACAGGGATGGTTATAATGTAGCGTATTCTTATAATGTTATGAACAGCCACGGAAACGTTTTTGGCACTATTTATCCCACAACAGCTACATATAAAATCAAAAACTCTTTTTATGATAATAGCATAGGAGCCGTGTTAGTTTTGGATTCGCTTAATGACGATAAAAAAAATGCAATAGTGCTTTTTTCAAGTTTAACTAATTTATTCGTTACGCAAATAGCTATAAGTGATGCAAATAAAATATCTTATAGAATTCTGCAAAAAATAGAGTTGCCAGAATTTATGTGGATTACGGGTGACACGTATCAGGGTGGAGATAGGCGTTTAGCGTTACTTGGCGTGGGTCAAAGCGGTCCTAATAAAATTTATTACATCGCCATAGGGAATCCAAATAGCAAAAGCGATGGGAATGAGAACAGCGGCAGAGTTGATTTTTTTTCCTTAGTGGAAAATACTTGGGATTTTTCACAGCCAAATACCAAAGGTTTAGCTTCTGGCATTAATGGACTATTCTTTGGGGCAGGTGTTAGATTTGGAACAGATTTAGTTCCAATTATGGATAAAAACGGCAAGAATGCACTTGCTGTCCTTTTGCCGAAGTCATCACGATATCCACAAAGCGCAATTTACATATTCTCTATGAATAACGAATGGATTCCAAGTGCAAAATCTCCAACTGTTATAACAGAAAATTCAACGCTTTGGGTGGAAGAACCTGGACAAAACCAGAATTGTTCTGGATTGAGCATTGCAAATTGGGAAAAGCCTCACCTGCTCGTATCTTGTAATTTATCAAACCCATCAGCAAAAAGCATAATAGTGAAAGACATAATATTGGATTCAAATTTTGAAATTCTAAATTCATACACATTTCTCTCAAAAAGCATAAACACGCCAAGCCTCTACTTGAGTTACTCCACTAAAGCCAATCCTCTTCCGATAAAAAATCATAAAAACGGTTCGTATGCCGTTTCAATTGTAACAGATGGCCCAACTTCTTTTAGTTCAAAAGGTTCTATACTCTTTTTTCCAGTTATGGATGCGGACTATTCAAAAAATTTTTCCATAGGGGCAGGCAAGCCGGAAATAATCGTTAATTTAGATAGCTTATTTTACAAAAGCGGAACTTCGGGATTTTCCGCAAAAACTTTATCCGGGCTGGTACAGTGCGAAGCTCAAAACAATAACCTTTTATGCGAAGGCGAAGAAAACGCAATAGGTTCGTGGAGTACTTTGGAGCTTTCCAGCAGAAGCGGCTGCGACTCTTACCGAGAGTGCAAAAGAAAAGACACAATATTTGTTTATGTACACTCGCAAAAAGAAAACCCGAACATTGCACTGAGAATCCCCAAAGATATTGTTATCCCATTTTTTGACCGGAAAAATTTCAACGATTTGGAATCGCTTGCCTACTTTAAAAATCCAGACTGGCAAAGCACAAAAATAAACTGGGATGCAAGCAATTTAAAACTGAGCGTGGCAACGAGCAACAAACCAAATGAGCTTTCAATAATTTCGCTGTCGCAAAAAGAAGGCATAGACACCATCGTATTCAATCTCTCAATTTCATCAACCACAAACAAATATCCTGCGCGTTTGCACATTGCAGATTCATCTAAAATTCTAAATAAGGGAATTCCTGAAAAACCCTCCGATAGCGATACCTTATGGAATACTGCGCAAAAAAGGTATATCGCTCTGCCTCATTCAAACTTAAACGGGAATATTTATACTTACGATATAGCTCAGGACAATCTTGAAAAGTATGCTGAAATAGCAGGCAATTATTTGCACATATTAAAAGTTGAGGCTGCAGATATTTTCATTGCATATACGGAAAATTCCCAAATAAAACACCGTAAAATAACTTTAATGCCTGAAAATTCCAATTCGCCAAATAAAATTACAACAAATTTATGGACGCAAAATTTAAAAGTTGCGCACTCTAACGGAGGCTTGCAAATTAACGGCTTAAACGGGGAGTTTGAAATCAAAGCGTATAATTTTAAAGGTATAGAAATTCAAAGAAAAAGAGCTTATGCCCAAGGCTCAACCTTTGTGAAATTAGAGCAAAATTGCCCGCAAATAGTGCAGATTAAATCCGGGAATCAGAAGATTTATGTAAAAATTGCAAATTAAATTTTCTATATTCCCGGTCTATGGAGCTTTTTAGCAATGTGAATATGGACAATCGACTAAAATGGCTTATCTGGAAAGTATCATCAGATAGTACATATTTAGCCGTTATACCAGAGCTTACTCCAAAAGATTGGAATATAAAAGAAATAAAAAGCACTTTGCTAAAAAACAAGATTCTCAATTTTGATATAGCAAAAATAGAAGCCGTGATAAAAGACGCTTCTGGAAAAGTGGAAAAGATAGGCCCGGCATTTGAGTTGTTTGAAGAAGGCAAGCGCGGATACCTGCACTTACAGGTTACGCCTATGCAGGTTCGCTTTTCCATAGACCCGGCCATATTGAAAACAGATTACATAATAACAGAAACAGACATATCATTTATTCTGGCGGAAAAAGCTGTTGCCTATGGAATAGATTATGATACCGTAAAAAAAGCCATATCAAGAGGAATTTACGGGCAAGAATTTATAATTGCATCTGCTACCCCACCCATGGCAGGCAAAGATGCCGTGATAAACGAAGTTCTCTCAATAGACCCAGATGTAAAGCCTTTTGTGAAAGAAGATGGAACGGTGGACTATAGAAAATTGGACAACATAAAGCAGGTAAAGCAGGGTGATGTTATATGCACTCGCACTCCACCAACGCAAGGTACTCCAGGCATAAGCGTATTTGGAACTACCCTATCACCAACCCCAGGTGAAGATTATGCCTTGCCTGCTGGAGCAAATACCAAAATTATAGATAACGAAACAAAGCTCGTAGCTGCCATAAACGGTTTTGTATATAGGCAAGAGCACGATATTTGCGTTGGCAACGTTTATGTAGTAAAAGGCGATGTTGATTTTAAAACAGGAAACATAGAATATTCAGGCGATGTTGTTGTGAGAGGAAATGTAAACGCAGATTTTTCGGTTACGGCGGATGGCAACATATCCATTGAGGGTTTTGTTGAAGCGGCAAACATAGTATCAAAAAAAGGCAGTATATTCCTAAAAGGTTCTGTTTTTGGGCAAAATAAAGCAAACATAGTTGCAGAAAAAAACATAACCGCCGATAACATCCAGGATTCTAACATTAAAGTTGGAAAAGTATTCAAAGTATGGAAACGAGTTTACGGTTGCCATATTGAAACGGAAAACTTGGAAATGTCCATAGACGCGCAAATCATAAGCAGTTCCGTATTCTTTAAAGGATATGCAAAATGCGGAAAGATAGGCGGAAAAGTGGAGTCCATAAATGAATTTACTTATGTCAATGACGAAAAAAGGCAATTCAAGGAAGAATTGCAGAGCATAAACGAGCTTTTAAAAAAACTTAACGATGCTATAGATACTTTGCAAAGAAAGTCGCTATCCACAGCATCCACAACTCCTGTGCTTAAAAATCAAAAGCAGTTACTGGAATCTCAATTATCTTCTTGCGTTAGCAGCAAAGAACAATTAACAGCAAGGCGCGAAAAATTGCTTAGATTAATAGAATTTATGCCAGATAAAGATGCCCTGATAAGCGCATATTTGATTTATCCAGTGCTAAAAGTTTCTATATTTGGTTTAAACACGGAATATAAGCAGGATTTCTCCAATTTAACCATAAGTTGGAGAAATGGCGCAATAAAAATGGAGTCTATGTGAAAAACGGAGAAAAAAAATGTCAGAATGCGTTATAGAGGACAAAGGCGGGTACTACCAAATCAGTCTTGATTTGGAGATTGAAGATTTTCACGATATTTTTCTGAAAATAGAAGAAGTTATTAAACAGAAAAGGCAAGATATGCTTTTATCGCTTGCCTCTGTTGGTGTGCTTTATAGCTCGCACCTAGCAACGCTCGTTAGAATACATCAGATTATGTATAAAAATAACTTGCGTTTTGTACTTTCAGAAGTCTCTCCTGAAATAAAAAACCTGCTGCAAATAACCCAGTTAGACAGCATTTTTTCCATTTACGAAACGCTGGATGATTTTAAGAATAGCCTAAAAGCCGCGGAAGATAAAAATGCGAAATCAGAAGTAAACTTTGAATGGCAAATATTGAGAAACAATAAAGATGATGCTATGATTGTATGCAAAGGAAATATGGTTGCCAGCGAACAGTTAGATGAATTGCAAAAAAATATTTTAGATTTTCTCAGCATAACATTTGATTTTTCCGAATTGCAATCTATGGATTCTATATCTATAGGATTTTTGGAAAAACTTGCTTATAGACACTCTATTTCTATTTCTGGCGCAAATGAAAAACTTATTGAACTTTTTCGTAAAAGATCAATTTGCGAAAAAGTTAAACTCGTATAAATAAAGCCCGATGTCTAGCTCAAGAGCTTTGCTCATCACTTTGTTTTTAGGCGTTTTAGCCCTATTTTTGGTTATTCTTTTCGTGAAAAAGTCAAATTCTATTCAAGATGCACAGAGTTATACCAAGTTAAATCCAACTTGCAGAGAATTTAAAATACATACAAAAAAAAGTAATTTGGTGGAATGTTTTTTGAATTTAGAATCCGTCTCGGATTTGCCTGTAAACTCGCAAGACGATGATACCCTATATTTGCCGATGGCAAGATTTATAGGCGAAAGATTTCCGCATGAATTTCCTCTAAGGGTCAGGCACATTTTTTCTCTTACTGATAAACTAACCGATTCTATAGGTATTTCTGGGACAAGTATAAGTTTAATAAAAAGCAAAAATTCCGCTTGGAAAAACAAAATAAACGGTTGTAAATTTCCTGGCCCCTGCCCCGTTATGCCGCTAAAAGGTTCTGCCATTCCGCAAAAATACGCTAAAGAAGACAAAAAGGCGGAACGAATTTTTAGAAACAAATTCAGCGCTATAGGCGAAGCTCCAGTTAATGCAATTCTGCCCGGAAAAATTTTAAAAATTGGACGCGACTCTCTTTTTTCCGTGATTATTTATCACAGTGAAAATATATATTCAAAAATAAGCGGCTTGTACAGCCTGAGCGATTACGCGCAAATTGGCAATGAAATTTCGCAAGACTCGGCAATTGGCTTTTTGCCGCCTAAAGACACAGCTTTTATTTTTGTGGAAATAACTCGCAACGGAAAATATGAATTGTGGGAGAACTTTTTAAGAGAAAGCAGGGAGTAGCAGAATGTTCAGAATAGGTATTGGCTTTGATGTGCATAGGTTTGCAGAGGGGCGCAAATGCATTATAGGCGGAGTGGAGATTCCGCATTCAAAAGGGCTTTTAGGGCACAGCGATGCAGATGTTTTAACGCACGCTATATGTGATGCCTTGCTAGGAGCAGCAGGCTTAGGAGATATAGGAACTTATTTTCCTGATACCGATAAAAAGTTTAAGGATATAGATAGCCAAATACTTTTGAAACAGGTTAAGGAAGAAATTTCAAAACATGGGTTTAGAATAGAGAACATAGATAGCGTTGTGCTTGCAGAACATCCCAAAATAAATCCGCATCGTATGGCTATGAAAGCGGTTCTTTCAAAAACATTGGAAATAGAAGAAACAAAAATCGGTATTAAGGCTACAACCACCGAAAAACTGGGTTTCACAGGCCGAGAAGAAGGAATTGCCGCACAAGCTGTTGCTTTGCTGGAGTTTTGCGAAAAATGAAGCTCGCAGGTTTATCTGTTGCCATTTTAATCGTATGCTTGCCGTGTTTGGCGTCACTTCTCATTTTTGACGCAGATTTAGGTTATAATTTGGAAGAACTTGAAATTACCGATTCAGAGGTTTCTGATTTGGAAATCCCTGACTTGAAAGTTTCAACTGAGCAGCAGGATAGCGTTTTGGCAAAATCGGTGAAAACTATACTGAATCGCTATCACCCTCCAAATGCTTTTATTCTGCTTATGGATGCAAAAAGCGGAAGTATCTTGGCTTGGGGGCAGCGTGAAGATGATAAAAATTCCGAAGAGCCTACTTTTTTACAACGAGATTCCTTCCCTGCCGCAAGCCTCTCAAAAATAGTAACAGCAGTAGCAGCTCTTGAAAGCGGAAACGAGCCAAGTAGCGAATTCCCTAAAATAGGCAGAAACTCAACTCTTTACAAAAGGCAGATTTTCCCCATTGAAGATTATAAAGGCAGCTCAATAACTTTGGAAGATGCTTTTGCCAGAAGCAATAACCCAGCAATGGGAATAATAGGCATAAGGCTGGGCAAAGATAAATTGGAAGCCACCGCGAAAAAACTCGGTTTTTCAAATTTTAATTATCCAGATTCAAGCTACGAACTAGCTGAAAGCTCTTGCGGATTTACGCGGCGAAATATGGCTTCTCCTCTGCAAGTCGCTTATGCAATCAGAAAATTGCTACTTCAATCGTCCAGCAATTTCAAAAAAACAACTTATGAAGGAATGCAAACTCTATTTTCTAAAACTATAACGGATGGCACTGCCCAAAAAAAAATGAAAAAAAGCGTATATAGCTATAATATGAAATCGCTATACATAGGGGGGAAAACAGGTTCTTTGGATGGAGATTCCCCAGCCGGGCGTTATGATTGGTTTGCAGGTTTTGCGCAATCAAAAGAAGAACCGGAAAAAGCGTTGATAATTGTGGTTATGCAAGTCCACGGAAAGTTGCGATACCAGCATTCAACTGTAATCGCAGGGTTATTGATAAATGAATGGGCAAAGAGGATTAAAAATGATGGATAAGGAATACATACTATGCGTGGCTGGCGAGGATTCCGGCGATGTGCTAGGCAAAGAAGCTGTAGAGGAAATTTCTAAAAATGGGCTTCAAGCCATTGGCACGGGTGGCACTTTGATGCAAAACGCAGGTTTAAAAAGCATAGCAAATTTTGAAGATATGGCTGTGAATGGATTTTTTGATGTTCTGAAAAAACTACCTAAACTTTTTCCCATCAAAAAGAAATTGCAAGAAGCTCTCAAACACGAGAATTGCAAAGCTTTGCTCTGCATAGATTATCCTGGGATGAATTTGCCTTTGATGAAGCTATCAAAAAAGATAAACAAACCCGTTTTTTACATAGCTCCGCCTAAAATTTGGGCTTGGAAAAGGTATAGGGGCAAGTATTTTAAGGATGTGAATGTAGTAGTTTTTTTTGATTTTGAAAAGGAAATTTACGAAAAATTCGGAGCAAATGTGACTATCATCAAGCATCCGTGTTTTTCAAACACAAAAATTTGCGAGGAATTCAAAGACAAGATTTTGTTTTTGCTCGGTAGCAGAATTGAGCAAGTGAAGCGAAATTTGCCAAGATATATGCAAATAGCAAAAGAATATGAACGTTCCTTATTCGTTGCATCGCGCAAGGAGATTTTTGATTTTTTGAGTAAAAAGCTGGGTGGGAAATTCCCAGTTATCTTAAAACCGGATAATTGCTCTTTTTCTGGAGCAAAAGCTGCGGTCTGTATGCCAGGAACTGCCGTTTTGGAAACATATACCGCTGGAGTTCCAACAATCGCTGTTGCTGTTACAGACCCTTTTACCTATATATTTGGAAAACTCTTTCTAAAAACAAAATATTTAACTCTGCCCAACATCATTTTAGGTAAAGAGGTTGTGTCGGAACATATTTTTATATTTTAATCTTTTATGCCCAGAAAAAGATTCCATCCATTTTTGCCTTATGCAACTTTGTTAGCTTTATTTTTAACGAATTTTGTTTATGCTGGCGAATATTGGCACGTGGAAAAAGGGGCAAATTCTATGAAAATCCTCTCAATGCCGAGCGAGCCTAGGCAAGCCGCTCTTGCTGGGGCTGGTATAGCAAGCCCATATAACGCAGGCGAAACAATGAGGAATCCGCTTGCGGGAACGGCTACAAACTCCCCTTCTCTCAGTTTTTCAAAAACGGAATTTTCGGACCATATAGGGGCAGGCAGAACATCTATGCTGGCTCATATCGCTTTGGGTGGTTGGCATTTAACCACGGGGATAGAATCTCTAAACTACGATAAAATTCAAGGTTACACAGAAGACGGGCTAACCGCAGATGAGCTTACCTATACCGCTGGAACTGTTGCCGTACAAGCTGGAATTGCCAAAAAATTCAACTCCGCAACCGCTGGATTAACCGCTCGTTATGCAAGCCAAAACACAGATGATTATTATGAACGCGGTTTTTTATTTGATGGCGGTGTTAAATATGATTTGAAAAAAAATATAGCATTCTTGAAAAAGATTGAATTCGGAGCGATTTTCAGCAATTTCGGATGGTTGCTCTCAAGAGAAAAAGAAACTGCTCCTCTTTCCGTGCAAACAGGCATCACAGCTACTTGTTCTCTGCCGCTCGGTTTTAGCGGCGCGCTTTCCACGGATTTATACAGGCGAAATGATTCCGCAGAAGAACTTCGCACCGGTTTGGAAATCATATTCAGGGATGTATTCTCCCTGCGGTTTGGCTACCCTTTTTCTGGCGGAGAAAACGACGCCCTCAGCGCAGGTTTTGCCATCAACCTCGGTTTTGGAGACATAGAATACGCCTATCAAAACCGCGCCGTTCTAGAAGCCAACCACATTTTTGGGATTAGCATTTATTTCTAGGAATTATATCATTTACTATCTTCCAATGAAATGCCCCCTCTTTGGTTTCCTTATGCTCAAATGCAAACAATGCCGGCTCCGCTAAAAGTTGCCCGCGCAGAAGGCGTGAAGCTCTACTTGGAAAACGGCTGCGAGTTGATAGACTCCATTTCAAGTTGGTGGTGCGTGATTCACGGCTATAACCACAAAGAGATAAACGCAGCCATAGCCCAGCAAATGCAAAAATTTTCCCACGTAATGCTGGGCGGCTTAACAAATGAACCTGCGGAGAAGCTGGCAGAGGAACTTGTGCGCATAACTCCGCAGGGATTAAATCACGTGTTTTTTGCGGACTCCGGCTCGGTTGGGATGGAAGTTGCTATGAAAATGGCGGTGCAGTTTTTTAAAAACAATGGCGTCAATGGCAAAACCAAATTTGCAAGTTTGTATAAGGGCTATCACG
>Ga0268262_10002271_pt1 | contig 22524 bp, 23 predicted proteins | sample TergutNc150P3_FD_190354 | JGI IMG/M metagenome (GOLD analysis project Ga0268262, IMG submission 190354) | Nasutitermes corniger P3 segment gut microbial community from laboratory colony in Florida, USA - Nc150 P3 (SPAdes) (version 2) | ecosystem: Host-associated > Arthropoda: Insects >...
TCTTTTTTGACGGGGATTCCCGCCTTCGCGGGAATGACAACCTTAAATGATGGAATGACAACCTCAAAGATGGTTTTCATAATTTTTTAAAGTCAAAAAAAAACCATATTTTTTTCCCACTCATTACCAGTATTTTAACATTTTTTTCAATTTTTTCCCAAAATTTTTTAGCGATTATTTAAAATAAATTGTGTATCTTTGCAAAATAGTTTAAATTAGTAGTAATTTTTTAAAAATTTTAAATTTATTTAGTATGAGAAAATTTATTTTCGTTTTCGTAATGACAGTTTATGCTTTTTCTGTAAAAGCACAAGACATCGTAATTCACTGGTTGGACAGTGAAACAAAAGCAAGCGCGTTTGGCAATGGCAGCAGAGGCGATACAGTTGCCGCGTACATGGAGTTTTATCAGGAAGACCTGATGACGTTTAAAACAACGGGGAAAAGTATCGTCGGTATCAACCAAATTCAATTTCATATTGATGATGCTGCGTATACCTCCGTATCGGGTTGCAGGGTGATTGTCCTGCAAGGTAACGCTTTGGCAACAGCAACAGAAGTGCATTCGCAGGTAGTTGCAAGTTGGCAAAAAAAGTGGAATGTTGTCAATTTGGACACCACCGTTATTGTTGACCCTGCCAAAAAGTTGTACATTGGTTATGAAGTAATGACTTCCGCGAAGTCATGGCCGATGACGGTTGCAAATGGCAGTGATGAGAAGCAGGCGTGGTTTACACACGGCAACGGCAGCACAATAATGAATGTACTCGAAGATTACGGGTATTCGTTCTTAATTAAAGCAAGGGCAACGACCTCTGTCGCTCCGAATGATTTGATGAGGTTTTCCTCATTGGATATGAGCCTGTATATGGTGATGGGAGAACGCTTGAAAGGAACGGTTGTAAACGTTGGGGGCAATACAATTACCTCATTCAAAGTAGATTACACGGTGGACGGCAACCCGCTTGCAACGGAAACCTACAACGTAAATCTTCAGCCTGGTCAGACCTATCAGTTTATCCACCCCAGCGTTACTTTCAATGCAGCAAAACCTTTCTCTGTTATGGCAACCGTGTCCAAACCCAATAATGCCTCAAACGGAATAATAGGTACAGCCACCCGCAACCAAAGAACATTAGTTGCTTCGGAAAAAACACAACGCGTTGTATTGCATGAAGTATTTACCAGTTCTACCTGTCCTCCCTGCAAAGGCGGAAATGAGCGTTTGACGGCGGTATTAGATGCAGTTGCCAAAGACAAATGGGCTTGCATCAAATATCAGTATAATTTCCCCAACACAGGCGACCCCTATTATACGTCAGAATGTGCTACAAGAGCAAATTTCTACGGCGGAATTTACAGTGTGCCTAATATGAAAGGTGATGGAAATCAATTTGACGAACATCCTGGTTATTACGATATTCCTACATTTAATCAATTATCAAATGCTACGGCACTTGCTGTTGCAAGAGACGCTCGAGCAGGAATTGATGTAAATGCAAAAAAGGTAACTTTCAGTGTAACGCTTGACCCAAAAATTAATGCGAACAATCCCAATTTGCGTTTCTTTGCAGCGGTTGTTGAGAAATCAACTGTGAAAAATGTAAAAACAAACGGAGAAACCGTATTCAATTATGTAATGAAAAAATTCATGACAAGTGCGAATGGAGACCCGATAAACACATTTGCTATAAATACTGCAATACCCGTAAATTTAGACTATACATTTAACGGAGACTATCGTTTGCCTGCAAATGCTGGCAGTCCAATCAATCATTCCATTGAACATTCTGTAGAGAATTTCTGGTGTTTAATGGTTGTTTATTGGGTGCAGGATATTGTAACAAAAGACGTTTATCAGGCTGGAAAAGCAGACCCGTATCCAACGATTTCTGTAACAGAAGCAGATGCAACTTCTTCAGTGGTTATTTACCCAAATCCTGCAAGGGAAAATGTAAATATCTTAACCGAAGCGCCTGTACGGGAAGTGAGCATTATCAATATGTTAGGTCAGAAAATGGGCGTTTACAACAATGTTGCAACAATCCCCGTTTCCCAACTTGCCAAAGGAATTTATATGATTACGGTAAGAACGGATAACGGCGTTTCAAACCATAAATTTGTAAAAGAATAGCGTTTACAAATGCGTTTTACAAAACGGCTATTGGTGGCAGGCGTGAGCATCTGTTGCATGGTGTTAAGTGCATCTTGCAAAAGGCAGCCCACGCCTGTTCCCATTGCCAATGTGAACTTTACGACCAATATCACCGCCAGCGGTTTGGTGCATATCGGCGGACATGCTTATTTTACGGGGGCAATTCAGGGGTTGGTCGTCTATCGCGTTGATATGACCACCTTTTGCGCCTACGACCGCGCCTGTTCTTACGATTGGCAAAACGGCGGATACGTAAGCATCAACGACAGCAATTGTTTTCAATTGATATGCGGAAGATGCGGTTCAACCTACAATATTTTGAACGGCTACCCTGTCGGAAAAACAGAAGCAGATGCACCGCTTCGACAATACAAAGCAACTTTAATTGATGATGTGAATTTGCGGATTTATAATTGAAAAGTAATTTCGCTTTTTTTTGGATATTTTTATTTTTGGGTTGGCAATTGCTAACCTTTTTATTTTGTAAAATTTGGTTTAATGGTCAAAAGTGGTGATTTTTCATTAAAGAAAAATCACCATTTCAAAATTTGAAAGTTTCTTTAAAGTATTCATCTATAAATTTTTGACGATGTCGTTTTGAAAGTCCTGCATGGTTGCGTAATTTGGTTTTCAAATCGGCAAACATACCCTCTAAAGCATTGTTAGTATTTGGAATAGGTCGTATCCATCAAAACAATCACTTTTTGGCTCGACGAAATGACCCGTGTAGAACCGATACTTGAAAGTTTACGTTGAACGGTACGAATCAAATATCATATTTGATAGAAAGTTGTTTTAAGGTTTGTTTTCCAAAAACTCAATCACTATAAAGTATTTGATTATCAATCTTTTGACGAGATATAAATTGTTTTCTACAAGATTTACATAAATATCTTTGTTTGTCATATTTAAATCCATTCTTCACGATATGCGAAAACTCGAAATTTTTTTCATATTTTTGCGTTATTACATAAATATCAACTATAATTATCTATGTTTAACAGCAGAAAAAAACAAATTTACTTCATTCTTTCAGCAACGATATTGCTCGCAATTTTGTTGTGGTTGAAACTTTTTTCCGTCTCACCGAAACGAATTGCAAAACCCTATTCTGATTTGAAAACCCTGCAAAAAATCGGACGTATCCGCATCGGAATTTTGCAAAACAATACGGATTATTACATTGATAATGGGCATGTTAAGGGATTTCAATACGAGTTGGCGGAATTGATGTCGGCGGAATTGAACCTTGTCCCGCATTATGTTGTGTACAACAATTTTTGCGATAATTTTTTCGCCCTGTTGAACAATGAAGTTGATGTGCTTGCCATGAATTTAATCCCGACACCTGCGGGCAAACGGTTTTTGCGGTACACGCTTCCGCATTCTTTTTCCGAACATGTGCTTGTGCAACGTAAAAAGGATTTGTATATCAATGAAAAACAGGAGTTTATGCTCAATGAAGATAGTTTGTCGGACAAAAAAATTGTGTTGAATACCACCGCTTTTTCAACCTGTTACAGCGATGCGTTGAATTTATCATATAAATATAATAATGAGATAATTACGTTAAAATCAAACAATTCGTATGATATAAATTCCCTATTCAACAAGCTGGATACGGGAAGCATCGATTTGTTTATTCTGGACGCAAAAACAGTGAAATCCAACGCTTTGCTTTATCCGAATTTGGATTATTCGGTTAGGCTGACCCAACCTATGCCGCAATCGTGGGCAGTCCACCCGAAAAACAAAACCCTGTGCAATGCCATCGACAAGTGGTTGAACGGTTTTGTCGGCAGTAATGTTTATAATCAGTTGCAGCAGCGGTATTTCTCCGAGCAGTCCAACAACAGGCAACATCTGGCACATCAGCATCGTAAGAAACTGACAGACAGAATTTCCCGTTATGACGATTTGGTAAAACGATATGCAGAAAAAAAAGGGTTGGATTGGCGGTTTGTCTCGGCGATTATCTTTCAGGAGTCCAAGTTTGACCCGACGGTAACGGGGGCAGGCGGGGCGCATGGATTGATGCAAATCATGCCTGTTACGGCGGCTCATTTGTCTATGAATTTGGAGGAATCCCCTGAAAAACAGATAGAAAACGGCTGTATTCTCATTGCTACCATCGTGGAAAAATACAAGGAATTTTACAAAAAAGAAAATGATTTGTTGAAAATTGTACTCGTTGCCTACAACACGGGCAGCGGAAATGTGGAGGCGGTTCGTAATCTGGCAAAGCAGAAAGGATTGAACCCAAATTGTTGGGAAGATATTGAATATGTGTTAGATAATGTTTCTAATAAGTCGTTTGTACAGGGGAAAACGGGTATCAAGGGAAAGATTGCGTTGGAGTATGTTTATAAGGTGTGGCGGCATTATGCGCATTATAAAAATTTGCATGGGAAAGACTTGTAATACAATCTACAAAGATACATTTTTTTTCTGAATTACCCCCTTTTCCGATACGACCAAACCGCCAGCGAATTAAACAAAACCGCAAACCCCGAAATAATATACAGTTGCGGTAAAAGATTGGCGATAGTGCTTCCCCGCAAATAAACCGCCCGCATCACCTCTATATAATACCGCAAAGGACTGAAAGCCGCTATCCACTGCGTCCAGTCGGGCATGGAACGGACAGGAGTAAACAACCCGCTCATCAACACCAGAATAATCATAAAGAAAAACATCATAAACATTGCCTGCTGGTAGGTATTGGCATAATTGGAAAGTATCAAGCCCAAACCCGAAACCGCAAGAATGAAAATAAACGAATAAAAATAACACAACAGCAAATTCCCTCTGGGCACAATCCCGTAAAGCACAAGCGCCAACAAAAAACCAATGCTGATAATCAACGTCCCGATTATCCAGTACGGTATCAGTTTTGACAGAATAAAATAGGTACGGCTCACAGGCGTTACATTCATTTGTTCGATAGTCCCGTTTTCTTTTTCCCCCACAATATTCATGGCAGGCAAAAATCCGCACATGATAGCCAAAAGCATCACCATCAGGGCGGGAACCATAAACATTTTGTAATTCAAAGTCTTGTTATAGAGATAGTTCTCCATAATGCTGATTTCCGCTGTGGACTGATTGGGCAAAAGTTCCGTTTTTTTATCCTTTATAAAATCGCTAATTCCGCTCATCAGATAAGCTGCTCCCATGCTGCCTTTCATTCCGTTTACGGCATTGGCGGAAACAGTCGGCAAAACGGGTTGTCCCGCTCGGAAATTCTTTTCAAAATCTTTGGGGATAATCAATATGGCGTCTGCTTCGTCTTTTTCAATTTCGTTAAGCGCTTCCCGATAGACAAGGGTTGTTTTTATCAGATGGAAATAATGATTGAATGCAAGTCGGTTGCACAATGCCGCCGAATACGAACTGTGGTCATGGTCAACCACCACAATACGCGTATCTTTTATTTCCATATCAGAGGCATTGGGCATCATAATCAACGCCATAATCGGAAAGATGATGATTACCGCCATGATTACCCCGTTGCGGAATATCAATTTGAACTCTTTTTCTAACAAATATTTTAGCATCTTTGCAAAGATACCATTTTTAATTGAAAATCATGCTTCAAGATAAAAAACAAAACCCTAACAGCATCTAAAACACTGTTAGGGTTATTTTCCTAAATTAGAATTTCCTTCTTGCTACTGTTTTTTGAGGGTTGTTCGCACAACATATTTCGTTACTCCCCTTTCGGAAAGCATTTCGTTTACACCTTGCTGCAATGCATCTGCATCCCACTGCATGGTGTTCTTTTTAGGGAAAGTACAGTCCATAGTTCCACCTCCAGACTTCTCCCCTCCAAACGGGCTCTCTCCGCTAATCACAATTGTTAGCGTCTTGTTTTTCAAGGTGTAAGTTCCCGTTTCACTTCCAACTGCATTTTGAAGTGTTACTTTACCATCTTTGGTAAATTCAACAGTGCCCATCAGAGCAACATAGGTTGATATTGTTGCTATTTCGGCTCTCAACTCAGCCTCAAACTCTGGGTCTGTGCATGAAAGTTCTTTAATTTCAATCTTTTCATACTTCCACACACCAACAATTTTTTTCTCATCTTTCTGACAAGAAAACAGGACAAAACCTGTCATAACCATAGCGATAACGCTTTTAATCAAATTTCTTTTACTCATTTTACTTAAAATTTTGTGAACTAATTAATTTTTTATTGAATTTATATATTAAAATTTGCAACAACAAGACAGCACGTCCATAAGACCTGCCATTATAAATATCTGACAAATAATGTTTTACGTAAAAAATCGCTTGTAACGGACTGAAAATCAGCGAGTTATAAATCGGGGTAAATACTTATATATCAGACAGTTAGCATATTTTTCACTGCTAATTGCTACCGCTGATGCGTGGTTTCTGATATGTATCATTTCGCCCATTTTCTTTATCTATTCTACCGAATTTGCAAAGATACATTTTTTTTTGTAATAAAAAGAAAAAAGAGTGGGAAAAATAATTTTTTTTATCAAAAAATGTACAGACGTTGCGTGCAACGTCTCCGTTGGGCAAAACGGACTAATGTAGAGACGCGGCATGCCACGTCTCTACGAGGGAGGGAAATACAATATGTTAAGAGACGTTGCACGCAACGTCTGTACAAGGATTTTTAAAAAAAAACTTCCCCCCCATGTAAGATTTTCATTTTTCAAACGTCTTTATAATAGAAGAGGTAAAAAAATGGATAAAGATACTTTTTACGGCAGCGTGGTTGTACTTTCGGATAAGTTGTACAGAATGGCAAAATCAATTTTGCTGGACGAGGAATTAGCCAAAGACAGCGTGCAAGACCTCTATCTCAAACTCTGGGAAAACAGAACCGCCCTCAACGAAATCGAAAACATGTCCTCCTACTCCATGCGGATATTGCGCAATTTGTGTCTGGACAAACTGCGGAAAAAAAGAGAAATGGATTTGGAAATCTGTGATTATTCCGCCCTACAGGACAACGCCTCCTCCATACACGAAAGGGTCGAGCAAAAAAACATGGCAACAATAATCAAACAGCATATCAACCAACTGCCTGAATTACAGCGGACTGTCATTCGTCTGCGGGACGTGGAAGGCTACGAAATAAAAGAAATCGCCTACATCACCGCCTCTACCGAAAATGCGGTAACGGCTAATCTGTCGCGGGCAAGACAAAAAATCAGAACCTGTTTAATGAAATTGCAAGTGTGAGAATTTAAAAATTTAAGATTTAAAAATTTAAAGAAATGAATACGGATATAAAAAATTTGATTGACAAATATTACAGCGGGGAAACTTCTTTGGAAGAAGAAAAACAGTTGCGCAATCTGCTGTCCGCCGAAGAAACAAAAGGCGAAGAACATTACAGCAAACTGATGCTCAATGTTTTCTGTGAAGAAAAAGCGGAAATCGCACCGATTTCCCTCAAAACCTTTTCTCCATGCACTCCCAAACCGCACAAACGGGCATTTTTACCTAAAAAATGGCTTTATATCACAAGCGGCATCGCTGCCTGTCTGGTGCTTGCATGGGGCATCATTTTTTATCAGCATGAGCCCAAAGATACGGCTTATCTTATCGTAAACGGCGTCCGCATTGATGACGAAAAACGGGCGGTTGAAGAGGTGAACAAACAGTTTGCCGCCATTTCCTGCCAAATTAATAAGGGGCTGGACGCATTGCGGAAAGTGGAAGAAAATGAACGGAATGTAGAAGAAAAAATAAAATTTATCACTAATAATATTATTAATAATTAAAAAAGAAAAATCATGAAGAGAGTAATTGTAGCAGTTATTGTAGGGTTATGTTTGTCCCACACGGGATATGCTCAAAATGAAGCATTAGCAGGAGTTTTTGATGTATATGCAAATTATGAAAAGGGATTTTCATATGTGTATATGGGAAAAGGGTATCGAGATTTAAGTGTCTCCGCAGAAACTACAAAAGAATTTAGTAGTGTAAAATTTGTTAAAATTTTAACCGCCCCCTCAAACGCTAAAGCAACAATAATGGATTTTGTTGAAGTCACGAGGGCAACTGTGGTAGGAGAAGAATTTGAACTTATTCTTAAATTGGTCTCCAAAGGAAAAACTACGGAAATCTATCTAAAAAGAACGGGAAAGAAATTTCTTGAAAAGGTTATAATAATAGATAATGGCAAAGATGCTTCCATTACGTGGATATATGGCGAGGAAAAAGATAAATAATCCTCACTCCATATCTAACTCCATCACTTTAAACTGTTTATCAATGGGGAAACCTATTTCATGCACTTGGGGTGCATTTTTCTTTTTCCCGAAGAGTTTGGCAGCGACAAAAAAATATTGAAAGTGTAGGGTATCGGCATGTGGGTCGAGCAAAATGCTGTCGCAGTGGGTAATTTTCATTTTTATCTTATCTAATTGCAGTTGAATGCGTTCCTGTTCGTCCCATTCCTGTTCGTTGATGGGGGTGATGTAGAGGAGATAGTTTTGTTGCAAGGCTTCCTCATGGTTTTGATATACCACCTTGTTGAAATAGGCATATTGCACAATGTTCAGACTGTCAATGCCTAAGATTTGAATGCTGTCCACCTTAAAACCTGCTACGGACGTCTCCATGTATCGAGTAATCGCCTGTTTCAACTTTTTATTCAAAACTGCCTGCCTGTCCCCGCAGGCATAGAAAAACAACACCGCAAAAATAATAAAAACACTTTTCCGCATAACTTTATAAATGATTTGCAAAGATAGCATTTTTAAATGAAATTTTTTTCATTCTCAATTAAAAATGTTATCTTTGCAAAAAGTCATTTACATCATTAACATGGAAGACAAAAACACAAAAGATTTATTTTTAGTCGCATCGCAATATTGCACTTTTATTGAAAATATTGCTGCGTTTTCGGCGGAGGATATTTTGGAATATCTGTTGAAAATCACGCCTTTGCTGTATCTTAAAACTTCACTGATTGCAGATTTTGAACTCGAAGACAATTCCGCAGGCGAGCAGTTCGTAACCGAAGAACAGTACGAATTGTGCTATCTGCGGTTAAAGGAAAAATTGGAAAACATTGATTTTTTTGAGGGGTTCGACCTCGAGGCAAACGAAACAAAACCCTATTCCTTGTGCGAAATTCTAACGGATACCTATCAGGATTTGAAAGACTTTTTGTTGCTGTATGCGAAAAATACGCTGGCAGCACAGGAAAATGCCGTGTGGTTGTGCCGAAATAATTTTGTGCGGAATTGGGGGAAAAAAATCGTGATGTTGTTTCCCTATCTGCATTTTCTGAGTTATAAGGGGGAAGAGGAAGATTTTGATTTTTAATTGAAAATTGAGAGTTGAAAATTGAAAATTATTTTTTGCATTCTTCTGTAGGGGCAATGCCTATGTGCTTGTCCCTGCTGAAACTAATGAAAACGTTGTACTTACAATTTTTTATTAAATTAAGCGTTATTTTAGAAATTTATAAATAAACAAGATATGTATAAGAAAATAATTTTAGTAAGTAGTTTTATATGCCTTAGCATTAATTTCCAATCTGTTGCTCAGTCTGTAAAAACAAATTTATATGTAACACTAATTCCTTGTGATTCTATTCATTTTAATTCATGTCACGGGTCTCATATTGCAGATGTTACGCAGGAATTTGTTATGGAAAAATACACAAAAGATACATTATTTTTGAAGTTAGAGCATATTCTTAATCCTTTCCATTCTTTTATGTATCCACGCTACTACCAAAAATTAACCGTAGATATAATTAGTAAAAATAAAAAACAATCGTTAGAAGTCAATTTTGACGGAAGAAATTTATCCGTACCTTTGCCAACTTCTTCCTGCACAGTAAAATTAAACTATTTTTTCAGTTCTGATTATACAACTCGCTCTCTTAATAGTAATGCCCCTCTTTATGTTTGGTCTTGTAGATATTTACAGCAATCATGGTATTTTAGTTGTCCTGATATGCAAATTAACAAGATGGAATTTTGCAATCCCTATGATTCTTTGCTCTATCTTTGTGTGGCGGTACCCACTTTTCTGCAAAACGGGAAAATCGTATTGGATACACAAAACACAAATACAGAAAATATAGACTTCTATTTATTTGAAAAACCATTTTTTCATAAAACAACTTGCATAGAGGGGACAAATACGATAAATATCTATTTAGACAGAGGAGTCAGTCTTATTCCCACTCCGGGTGCATTTTGGAACAACATTATATTGCCGGGCAATAGGGCTACACAAGTATTAGAAGACTCCTGTAAAAATTTCATCTCTCATGCTTTGCAAAAAATTAAGACGATTTTTCCACCATTGCAAAAAACAGTAATTGATATTTTTGATGCAGATTTAGGGGTGAATGAAACATTGGCTTGGGGAACATCCGTACCTGACAGGAAAAACAAGCATCACATGATACTTATAGATACTGCATTCTGGCACGACCAGTACTTAATGCACGAATTAATCCATTTGTATAATCCAGTTCCGTATTCAAAAGACGATTCAACTTATTATTTTTTCTCAGAATCAATTACCGAATATTTAGCAGTATGTTTTCGCTATGAAGATAGACAGGAACGGGAGTTAGTTTTTAATTACAAAATAAGTTTTTTTGCCAAAGAGCCGAATGAAGATTATTCCATATTCAAATTATCCTCAAACGAGAGGGATGTAAATACAGCAAGAGGGACTTCTGTCGTTATTTATGATAAAACTCCTTTTATTCTCCATACATTTGCTTTAATAGTAGGTGAGGAGAAGTTTCACGCAGCATTAAAACAGTTTTATGCAAAAGTAGCAGAAGGAATGGTAATTAATTTGCCTAACTTCGAGCAAACATTGAAAGAAAATGGAATTACCAATAAGCAATGGGATTGGCTTATGAGAAATTTATAATCAATGAAAAAAATCTTTTCAAATAAAATAAAAAATCTTCCGTTATACAAAAATTACACAGCATAAATAAAAGTCATGAGTAAGAAAGAAAATAAAGAAAAAGGCTTGGAATACAATGCTTTGAATGTTGTATTGGTGATTGCCCGCTGGTGGAAAGTGTTGTTGTTGGTGGCGGTTTCGGCGGCGGTTTTGTCGCTGGGGGCTTCGTTTTTGATAAAAAAACAGTACAAATCAAAGGTGGTGATGATGCCTACGGCGACCAATGCCGTTTCGCAAATGTTGATGGTTCACAACAATTACAACGAGTTTTTGGACGCGACCCAGTTCGGAGACGATATGAAAATTGACCAGATGCTTCAAATTCTCAATTCCCGACAAATGAAAACGCATTTGATTGAGAAATTTAATCTGTTGGAACATTACGGCATCAAAAAAAGTGCAAAATATTGGGAGGCAGAACTTTATGAAATGGTTACGGAAAAATGCCGTTTTTCCCGCACTAATTTTCTTGCAGCCGAAATCACCGTTTACGATGCCGACCCTGTTTGGGCTGCCGACATCGCCAATGAAATTGCTGCTTATTACGATACGCTGAAACGTTCTGTTATTCAGCAACGTACAGCCGAAGCCCTTGCCATTATGGAAGATGCGATTGCGAAAACGGAAGCCGATATTCAGGCTTTGGTGGATTCGCTGGCGGTGATTATGAGTTACGGCGTGTACGATTACGAAACCCAGTCCGAGCGGTTGATACAACAGTACGCCAAGGAAATCGCGGCGGGCAATACGGCGGGCGTGAAACGCATCAAGGAACAGTTGGATATTTTGGAAAAATGGGGGGCTGCGTCTTTTTCACTGCAAACCAAATTGAAATATACCCGCATGTCGCAGGTGGATTTGCAAACCAAATACGAAGCAATGCGCGTAGATGCCGAATACCGTTTACCGCAAAAATTTGTTACCGAATATGCGGTGCCGTCTTACAAAAAGGCGTATCCTAACCGTCTGTTAATCATGGTTGTAACTACGCTTTGTTCGCTGTTGCTGGCGTTGTTTTTTATCTTTGCAAAGGAATCGTTTGTGCGGTCTTATGAAATGATAAAGGAGGATAAAGGGGTAAAATGATAATTTTTTTTTGAAAAAAGTTGTTTTTTTAAATAAAAAATTATATCTTTGCAACTTCTTAAAAACACAGTCAGATTTCTGATTGAATGAAATAAATTAGAATAGTAATAAATTAAATTGAAATATGAACGACGACCCGTATCCGAGTAGCAGTAAAATTAGAACAGAATTATTAACACTTCTGTAAGGAGACGGTTTTGTCAATCTCCTTATGGAACTAATTGTAAGGAGATTAAATCATGTTTAAAAAGAATTTAACGAAAAGAGAAAACACTTTTCAGTTCAACCGTGAAAGTGTGTCAAAAAAATCCGCACAGTCGGAAAAAAGGTTGAAAGTAAAAACCGCAAAAAGAAAAGCATTTGAGGAAACGCTTCGCAGAGAGGGCGTGTTGCAAAGAATGAAGTTTGCCGCCACCGCAGAAGTCGATGACTTGTTTACGGAACTTGATACAAGTTACGAAGGTATGACCGAAGAATGCGTTGAAAATGCCCGTCATTTATTTGGAAACAACAATGTTTCACACGGGAAAAAAATATCCCTGCCCAAACGTTTGGCAAAAGCATTCATCAATCCGTTCACGATTATTTTGTTTGTACTTGCTTCTGTATCAGCATTTACCGATATTATTTTTGCCGAAGCGGGCGAGGCTGACCCTATGGCAGTGATTATCATTTCAACAATGGTAATGATTTCGGGCGTACTGCGTTTTGTGCAAGAAACCAGAAGCGGTCGTGCTGCCGAAAATCTGTTGAAAATGATAAAAACCACTACCAATGTGGAACGGCAGGGCGTTGGCAAACAGGAAATCCCGCTCGGCGAAGTGGTTGTGGGCGATATTGTACATCTCTCAGCAGGCGATATGATACCTGCCGATATGCGAATTATCAGGGCAAAGGACTTGTTTCTCAGCCAATCGGCACTGACAGGCGAAAGTACAGCCATTGAAAAATTTGCCGATGTGGATAACCAAAAACACGGCAATCTGACCGAAACCGCCAATCTCGCTTTTATGGGTTCGACCGTTATCAGCGGAAGTGCTACGGGCGTGGTCGTGGTAACGGGAAACGGCACAATGTTTGGCGAAATGGCAAGAAGCGTAAACGAAAAACCTGTGAAAACTTCCTTTGAAAAAGGGGTCAATTCGGTGTCGTGGGTGCTGATTCGTTTTATGCTGGTGATGGTGCCTGTTGTGCTGTTTATCAACGGGTTTACCAAAGGCGATTGGATGGAAGCCGCCCTGTTTGCCTTGGCGGTAGCGGTGGGATTGACCCCCGAAATGTTGCCGATGATTGTTACCGCCTGTCTGGCAAAAGGGGCGGTTAAAATGTCAAAAGAGAAAACGATTATCAAGAATTTAAATTCTATTCAAAATCTGGGGTCAATCAATGTTTTGTGTACGGATAAAACGGGAACTTTAACGCAGGATAAGGTTGTTCTGATGTATCATCTCAACATTCACGCACAGGAAGATGCCCGCGTACTTCGACACGCATTTCTCAACAGTTACTATCAAACGGGATTGAAAAACCTGATGGACGTTGCCATTATAGAACGAACGCATGACGAATTTTCTGCACAGGACGAACTGCATAAACTGACGGAAAAATATACCAAAGTAGATGAAATTCCCTTTGATTTTGAACGCCGAAGAATGAGCGTTGTGGTTTCCAACGGCGAAACGCAAATGATTACCAAAGGGGCTGTGGAGGAAATGCTTTCGGTGTGCAGTTATGCCGAATACGAGGGCAAAGTGGTGCCTTTGACCGAAGCGGTAAAAAAATATATCCTCCAAAAAGTAGAAGATTTGAATGAAGACGGAATGCGCGTGATTGCGGTAGCACAAAAACACAATCCCTCTCCTGTGGGTGCATTTTCGGTTTCCGACGAGGCGGATATGGTGTTGATGGGCTATCTTGCCTTTCTTGACCCGCCCAAAGAATCTACCGCCAAAGCCATCAAAGCCTTGAACGAAAACGGGGTGAAAGTGAAAGTACTCACGGGCGACAACGATAAAGTGGCACGTTGTGTTTGCCGTCAGGTGGGATTGCCTGTAAACCGCATTCTGCTGGGTAGCGATGTGGATAAAATGACCCAGCAGCAACTTAGCGAAGCCGTAGAAGAGGTGGTTGTTTTTGCCAAACTGTCGCCCCAACAGAAGGCACGCGTCATTACCGCATTGCGCAACAACGGACACAGTGTCGGCTATATGGGCGACGGAATAAACGATGCCGCAGGAATGAAAGCCTCCGATGTAGGCATTTCCGTTGATACTGCGGTTGATATTGCCAAAGAATCCGCCGATGTGATTTTGCTCGAAAAAGATTTAATGGTATTGGAAAAAGGCATTGTCGAGGGCAGAAAAACCTACGGAAATATGATAAAATATATCAAAATGACGGCGAGTTCCAATTTCGGAAATATGTTTTCGGTATTGGCGGCGAGTGCCTTTTTACCGTTTTTGCCGATGCTTTCCATTCATATTATTTTCCTCAATCTGATTTACGACCTTTCCTGCACGGCTATTCCCTGGGACAATGTAGATAAGGAATTTCTGCGGATACCCAGAAAATGGGACGCTTCGCTGGTGGGTAAATTTATGTTGTGGATTGGACCAGCAAGTTCGGTTTTCGACATAACCACCTATTTGTTGATGTATTTTGTCATCTGTCCGCAATTTGTATCGGAGGGATTGCTCTTCAATCAGATTGCAGATGGAACGCTTATTCAGTCGGGCGTATTTGCAGGTTTGAATATGAAAATGGTTTATATTGCGATGTTTCAGGCGGGTTGGTTTGTCGAATCTATGTGGTCGCAAACGCTGGTTATCCACATGATACGCACGCCCAAAATACCGTTTATCCAGAGCCGTGCTTCTTTACCGCTGACGCTGCTCACCTTTACAGGCATTGCATTTTTAACCTTGATACCGTTCACAAATTTTGGTTGGTCAATTGGTTTGGCACCGCTGCCGACGGTTTATTTTGCGTGGTTAATCTTGACGATATGCCTTTATATGTTGTTGGCAACGGTTTTGAAGAAGATATTCATTAGAATTTATGGAGAATTACTGTAATAAGATAAGATGTTGAACGTTAGAATAAAAACAAGATAAAATAGTAAGATATGGCAAAAATAAATGTAACAGGTACAGAAGTAACAATCATTTCAATAGATGAACGAGATTATATTTCCTTGACCGATATGGTAAAAGGCATTGAAAATGGTCTTGCTCTTATTGAAAAGTGGTTGAGAAACAAAAATACCATAGAATTTATTGGTATATGGGAGGAAATGTATAATCCAAGTTTTAATTCCCCCGAATTCGAGGGAATTAAAAATGCGGCAGGTCTTAATCGTTTCGTTTTATCTGTAAAACAATGGATTGAGAAAACAAACTCTGTTGGGATAATTGCAAAAGCAGGTCGTTATGGCGGGACGTATGCCCACAAAGATATTGCTTTTGAATTTGCATCGTGGGTGTCTCCGCAATTCAAATTATATTTACTAAGAGAATTTCAACGCCTCAAAGAAGACGAACAAAAAGCAATTGGTTGGACAGCAAAGCGTGAATTGGCAAAAATAAATTACCACATTCACACCGATGCTGTAAAACATAATCTTATCCCCGCCGAACTTACGCCACAGCAAACATCAATTATTTACGCCAACGAAGCCGATGTGTTGAATGTTGCAATGTTCGGTATGACGGCAAAAGAGTGGAGAGATGCAAATCCCAACCTCAAAGGAAATATCCGCGATTATGCTACAATCAACGAGTTGATTTGCCTCTCGAATATGGAAAATCTAAACGCTGTTTTTATCAATGAAGGACTTCCGCAATCTGAACGGTTGATAAAGTTAAATCAAATTGCTATTCAGCAAATGTGCGTGTTGGAAAATGTTGGAAATAGGAAATTGTTAAAATAATGAGAATAACGGTGTGTAATTTAATCGAAAAAGTAAATTAAGAAATAAAAAATAGATAACAACATAAAAATTAAAAGAATATGAACGACGACCCGTATCCGAGTAGTAGTAAAAACAGTAAAATTAAATTAATAACATTTCCGTAAGGAGAGGGTTTGTCAATCTCCTTGTGGACTAAAATTGAAAGGAGATTAAAGATGACAAAGAAAATTAGAAAAACAATTTTGAGTATGGCAGCAAGCGTGATGTTTATGCCGCAAGTGTGGGCAGTACGCCCTTTCATTACCGATGACGGTGCAATTATCGGTTTCAGAAGAATGGAAATTGCCAATTGGCTGTTGATTGACAAAAGTTCTGGACAACTGTGGCATTCTGTCAATATCGGTCTGCACGACAGAGTAGAACTGACTTGTGCGATGTTTTGGGGTTACGATAAATCGGGCGGGGATAACCGTACCAGAATGTCGTTTACCGCCCCGCTGTTGCAGGCAAAGTTTTTGCTTCACGAGTATGTGCCAAACGGTATTCCGGGCATCACCATTGCCGTTGGCAGTGATTTGCCTTTTGGCGTTGGGGCTTTTGTGCCGAGTGGTTACGGGGCTTTTGCTTTCGCATCAATTACGCAATGTATTGGAAAAGAAGAAGTTGTATTAATTCACGGCAATATCGGCGGGACTTACGTCTATGAAAATGGGGAACATCTTGCAGGTCTCACGTGGGGAATTGGTACGCAGGTAAAAATTTATAAAGGTTTTCACTTTGTCGGTGAATTTGTTTCGGGCGACCCCTACGAACACAACGCAGGGATTGGTTATCAGTTGGGTATCCGTCAATTTATCAACGATAACCTGCAAGTAGATTGTGCGGTTGGAAACGGTATCGGCGGAGGGGTAAACAAGATGCCGTTGTGGTTTTCCTGCGGAGTAAGATATGTGTTAGCATTGAAAAAAAGCGGAAATTATGCTCGAAATGGGCGGAAGATTGGGGAGTGAAAATTTAATTGTTTTTCAAAATTTTGCTTTTATTTGGGAAAAAAATTGTATCTTTGCAAAGTTTGTTAAACAAAGATAAAAATGAAAGAACATGTTGGAAAATATTGTTTGGATTTATCCAAGTTAGTTTTTGGCGGTACTATTTTGTCGGCAATAGTGAAAGAAAGTTTACCCGTTTTTTGGATTGTATTGGTAGGCGGTTTGGTTGTTATTGCTTTAGCAACAGGTGGTTTTTTGTTAATTAAAAAATAAATGATTATGGCATTATTAATTTTATTTGGAATGGCAGGTTTGTTCGGTATAGGCGTTATAATATATGCTTTAACTGAGAAAAATAAGGTTGGAAATTTATAATTTTCCTCTAAAATGATAAATTTCCTAACCCCCATAAAACAATACCTCAAAAAACAAAGTTACGCAAATTTTGTTGCAACAGCCTGTTTGCTGTTCATTGTCGCATGTTGTTTTTTCATTACAAAGGAACGTTTTTGGTTGCCGTATCTGGGCATTGCCGTTGTGGGCGTGTACTTGCTGATTTACAAAACAGAATTTTCCTTTTACCTGACCGTATTCATCATTCCGCTGTCCATCGAGTTGCGGGAATTGAAACCCGACATTGATTTCGGATTTTCCCTGCCCAGCGAACTGATGCTGGCTGGTCTCATGCTGATATTTTTGTTTAAAGTATTCATTGACAGGGATTATCCTCTTGCGATACGAAAACAGTCGATAACTTACGCCCTTCTTTTTTATCTGTTCTGGATTTTTTTCACTTCCATCACCAGCACGATGCCGATTGTTTCGTTCAAATTTCTGCTGGCAAAATTATGGTTTATCGTACCTGCCTATTTCTTTTTTGCGCAATTGCTGCATCGGAAAATCACGGCTGCCGTTACCTTTTTTCTTGCCTACGCATCGGGATTGGTTTTGGTGGTGATTAGAACTACTTACAAACATTTGGCAATGGCGGACATCCGCAAAGTCGCCTACTGGATTATGAGTCCGTTTTACAATGACCATACTGCTTACGGGGTGATTTTGGCATTTTTCGTCATGGTTTTGGCTATAATTCCCTTTATAAAAACACTTCCCAAATGGCAACGGATATACGCATTTTTATTGCTAATACCCACACTTATAGGTTTATACCTGTCTTATTCGCGGGCGGCGTGGTTGAGCGTGATTGTTGCGATGGGCATGGCGGGACTGTTGCTGTTGAAAATTCGCATGCGGGTGGTTGCGGTGGTCAGTTTGATGCTTGTCGGACTGTTTTTTGCTTTTAAAACGGAGATTGTCAGCCAGTTGAATAAAAACACGCAGGACTCTTCCGCCGACAACAATTTCGGGAAACACATACAGTCCATCAGCAACATTTCGTCCGATGCGTCCAATGTGGAACGGCTTAACCGCTGGGTTGCCGTTTTCGGCATGTTCAACGAAAAACCTTTGCTTGGGTTTGGACCCGGGACCTATCAATTTCAATATGCCCCTTACCAAAAACCCGCCTACCGCACCATCATCACCACCAACGCGGGAACAGGCGGAAATGCACACAGCGAGTATTTAGGACCTCTGGCAGAGTCGGGCATAATCGGCACATTATCAGTGTTATTGCTTTTGCTTGCCGTCTTCGGAACAGGCATTCACACCTACCGAAAAGCCCAAAATCAAGAAATAAAAATGCTTGTCCTGCTTTCCGTTTTAGCACTTACAACCTACTATTTTCACGGAATACTGAATAATTTTTTGGATACGGAAAAATTGGCTATTCCCGTTTTCGGGGCAATGGCGGTGATTGCTGTTTGTAGTGGGAAAATGCAGGATTAATCTTGGTTCAAGATAAAAAAATTTCAAATAGAATTTGTATAAAAAAAACGTAAAAGTGCAAAAGATTAAAGCAAGATGAAAGCAAAATTGAACTAACGGACGAATTGTTTTAAATCGAAAAACGTTTAAAATATTGATATTCATAAGTATTTATGCTTTTCTTTTAGGATAGTTTGTTTTGTACCCTATACATTTTTTATTAGGCGTTTAACCATAGTGTTCTCATTCGTTATATATACGTGGCAAAAATGACTTTGTTTTTAGTCATTCGTTACTCATTCTGTCGTAATTTTACACTCATTTGTACATTATTAATTTAAGAGTACTAATTATTTTGGGGATTATATATTTTTTGGAAATAGGGTTAATTATCTAAAAATCAGCAAAAAATAGGAAAAAATGTGTTTCCCCATTTTATCTTGCTTTGTTTTATGCTCTTCGTTATTTTATCAGGATGTTATGCGTGTGCCAGGAATGATTTTTTTATTTCTACATCTCGCTTTTCTGTCAATCCTCACCCGTCACAAACATATCCTCATTAGCCTGTGCCTTATCCAGCAACCGCCTGTCCTGCTGTTTGGTAGCATTCGCCCCGAGCAGACGTATGCGTTCCATTCTACCTACAATGGTATCGCCTCTGCGGGTGGATTCCGACAGTTTATTCATGGCAAGTTTGTACGTATCCTGCGTGGAGTTCAACTGCGTACCCACCTTAATCAAATCTTCCGTAAAAGCAACAAATTTATCGTAAAGCATCCCGCTTTCCTTGGCAATTTCCAAAACATTGTTCTTTTGATTTTCCTGTTTCCAGATAAAAGAAACCGTCCGCATACTCGCCAACAGGGTTGAGCCTGAGACAAGTACGATGTTTTTGTTCAACGCCTTTTCAAACAGGGCGGGGTCTTTGTGCAGGGCAAGCGTCAAGGCAGGCTCTAAGGCAACATACAGAAACACGTAATCGGGAGAATTGATGCCGTAAAGTTGCTGATAATTCTTTGAACTCAAATCCATGATGTGCCGCGTCAGACTGTTAAGGTGTTCCTTTAAGTAAACCGCCTTTTGTTCTTCATTTTCTTCATTATAATAGTTTTCGTATGCGGTCAGCGACATTTTGCTGTCAATGATAAAATTTTTGTCTTCGGGCAGATTAATCACAAAATCGGGACGGACATTGTTTCCGTCTTCGGTTTTGTAATTGTTTTGTTTTGTATAATGCACATTTTCAACCAGTCCCGTTTTTTCCAGCAGGAGTTCCAACTGTATTTCACCCCAATCGCCTTGTGTTTTGCTGTCGCCTTTGAGGGCTAAAGCGAGCCGTTGGGCATCGTCGCTGACCTGTTTGTTCAGCCGTTGCAACTGTTCCAGTTCCTTTCGCAGACTTTCCTTTTCCCGCGTTTCGTTGTGATAAGTCTCTTCCACTTTTTTTTCAAACGCCTGTATTTTTTCTTTCAGCGGATTGAGAATACCGCCCAATTTTTCCTCGTTCACCTCTGAAAACTTTTTGGTTTTTTCTTCCAAAACGGTTTCGGCAGTCAGTTTGAAATCTTTGTACAGTTGTTCTCTTACCGTCTGTATTTCAGATTGTTGAAGTTCCAATTTTTCCTGCAAATTTGCCTTGACTGCTTCCAGTTTCGCCACCGTTGCCGTTTTATCCTGCACTTCCAGCGATTTTTCGTCCAATTTCACCCTGCACTGTTGCAAATCTTCCGATAAATCTGCCAATTTGCTTTCCAGCGCCTCTTTGTTTGCCGTAATCTGAATTAACCGTTCGCCCTGTTCTCTGTTGAGCGACTGCCATTTCGCCGCATTCCGCTGATTGCTGATGCCGATGTACAACGCAACTCCAATGCCCAAAAGTCCTATAACTGTGAATAAAATGTTCATTTTTGATTTTTGTTTTGTGAATTGCAAAGATACAATTTTTATTAATAATTATTTTGACAATAAATTTTAAAAACTCCGTTAATTATAGAAAAACATTTTACAAAATGAAAACCAAAATCACAACCGCAGCCATATTTTTTCTAATCGGGATAGGCAGTTTGCAGGGACAGCAACTCGCTGGTATGTACGATGTTGCCATGCAAAAAATGAATAATAAAGATTTCCGAAGTGCCATTAATGATTTTTCTAAAATATTGCATCAGAGCCAGTATTATTACGATGCCAATCTTGCAAGGGGAATGTGCTATGAGGCAATTAAAAAATACGATTCCGCATTGATTGACTATAACACCGCCATTACCAAAAATCCAAAATTTCATGAAGCCTTTTTGCAACGGGCGCTGTTTTACCGCAATATCAAAAAAGACGAAAAAACAGCACTTGCCGATTTGACCACCGCTATCAATCTGAAAACCAGTTTCTACCCCGCTTACATGGAACGGGCGGATATTTACATGAAAAATAAAAATTACACGCTCGCACAGAAAGATTATACCTCCGCCGCAGATTTGAAACCCGATTTGTGGGAGACGTACTACAAACGCGCTTTCGCCTTTCTGGAAGACGACAAAAACAATGAGGGTCTGTCCGATTTGAACAAGGTTATCCAACTGAAAAACGATTTTGCAGAAGCCTATTATCTTCGCGCACAGGTATATAGAGACAGAGGCGAATACGCCGCCGCTGTCAAGGATTACAGCAAAGCGATTGATTTGGGTCTGCAAAACGACAGCATTTACAAACAGCGTGCCGATATTTATTACGACACCAAACAGTACCAGCCCGCATTGAACGATTACACGCTTTTGCTTACCCAGTACAAAAAACGCCATGCCGAACTCTATTCCAAACGGGGCGTATGTTACACATCTTTAGGCGATTCCATTACGGCACAGAAAGATTTCACCAAAGCCATTCAGTTGGACAGAAACGATTATGCCATTTATCTGTACCGTGCGGAAAATTTTGTAAAACGGAAGAAAATGCAAAATGCTATTTCAGATTATAATCACGCTATTGAATTGAATGCCAAGGCTTGGGATATTTATTTTTCACGGGCAAAAGTCTATCTGGAACAGAAAAAGTTTGAGTTGGCACTCGAGGATTTTAACGCGGTGATTAAGTACAATTCCAAATTTGGAGAAGCCTATTTCCTGCGCGGCTCGTGCAAGGACGCACTCAAAGATATTAACGGGGCTTGTGCCGATTTGAAAAAAGCGGCGGCACTGCATCATCAGGAGGCGGTGAAAAATGTGGATAAGTATTGTAGGTAGTTTTTTAATTGAAAATTGAGAGTTGAAAATTTTTTGTCTTGAACCATGATTTACAAGATTAAAGATTGCCAAGATTAGAAAAGAAAATCCTGATAATCCTTTAATCTTGTAAATCATGGTTCAGACTAAAATTTTCCATTAAAAATCAAAATCTTCCTCTTCCGCCTTATAACTCAAAAAATGCAGGTAGGGAAACAACATCACGATTTTTTTCCCCCAATTCCGCACAAAATTATTTCGGCACAGCCACACGGCATTTTCCTGTGCAGCCAGCGTATTTTTCGCGTACAGCAACAAAAAATCTTTCAAATCCTGATAGACATCCGTTAGAATTTCGCACAGGGAATAGGGTTTTGTTTCGTTTGCCTCGAGGTCGAAACCTTC